>MDTE01101286.1_pt1 | contig 23585 bp, 18 predicted proteins | sample 811231 | NCBI WGS metagenome assembly MDTE01 (sample SAMN05326651, study PRJNA326480) | marine metagenome | isolation source: seawater | place: Indian Ocean: Red Sea | collected 2010 | reverse complement strand
GGACGAGTTGCTGCCCAACTGGCAAGAGCTGGATGCGCCGCTGAATGTGCCTGTCACCAAAGACCGTTTCATGCTGTTGAACGAAACAGGCGGCAGCCGTCTGATCACGCCACCGCAAATGAGAAATCACGGCAATTACATTGTGTCGCTCGGCAATTTCACACGCTGGCTTGGTGCGCAGGCGGAAGCGGTAGGCGTGCAGATATTCCCCGGCTTCCCCGCTGCCGATGTTATCATCGAAGAAGGGGTGGTGAAGGGCATTCTGACCGGGCCGTTTGGCATTGCCAAAGATGGAAGCCGCAAAGACAGCTATCAACCCTCGATGGAGCTTCGCGCTAACTACACTGTTTTTGCAGAAGGATGTCGCGGTTCGCTTGCTGAACGTTTAATGAAGCAGTTTGACCTGCGTGCCGAATGTGACCCGCAAACCTATGCGATTGGCATCAAGGAGTTGTGGGAGATTGACCCCGCCCAGCATAAGGAAGGCGAGGTGTTGCACACGGTGGGTTGGCCGGTGCCGAAAGATGTGTATGGCGGCTCGTTCCTCTATCATCTGGACAATAACCAGCTGGCCATCGGCTATGTGATTGGGCTGGATTACAGCAACCCGTATATGGACCCGTATATGGAATTCCAGCGCTTCAAGCATCATCCAGAAATCGCCAAGCTGCTGAAAGGCGGCAAGCGCATTAGCTATGGCGCGCGGGCGCTGAATGAAGGTGGCTGGCAGTCGATTCCTAAGCTGAGCATGCCGGGCGGCTTGTTGGTGGGCTGTGCGGCGGGCTTTTTGAATGTGCCAAAAATCAAGGGCACGCACACCGCGATGAAGTCGGGCATGTTGGCGGCCGAGGCCGTAGCCAATGCATTGCGCGATGGCAAAACAGGGCTTGAGTTGGACAGCTATTCAAAGACGTTGAAAGCATCATGGGTGGGCGATGAATTGAAACAGGTGCGCAATATCCGTCCCGGTTTCCGCTATGGTTTTTGGCTGGGCATGGTGAATGCGGCGTTTGAAACCGTCACGCGCGGTGCGATGCCGTGGACATTGCACCACCACGCCGACCACGCGCAATTGAAGCTGGCGCAGGATTGCACGCCGATTGAATATGCTAAGCCTGACGGGGTGCTAAGTTTTGACCGTATGAGTTCGGTTTATCTGTCTAATACGAATCACGAGGAAGACCAGCCCGTGCATTTGACGCTGAAGGATGCAGCGGTGCCGGTGGAGCATAATCTGGCGCTATATGCAGGGCCAGAGGCGCGCTATTGCCCGGCGGGGGTGTATGAGTTTGTGAGTGAGGAGGGGCAGACCCGCCTGCAAATCAACGCGCAAAACTGCGTACATTGCAAAACCTGCGACATCAAAGACCCCTCACAAAATATCGTGTGGGTGACGCCTGAAGGCGGCGGCGGGCCAAATTACCCTAATATGTAGACTTTTCTAGCGCGGTAAATCGCGATCGCCAGGGCCATTGCTGTTTTCACGTGAGCTATTATGGTGTGGTGGTGTGTCCGGAGCATCGACCTCTACGCCGCCCGTGCATTGCGCATACACCGTTGCGCCGATGGCACCTGCGACAGCGGGAATGTTGCCTGAAGCGGTGCCCGTGCCGGTATTATCTGCTGCATATAGACGGGTGTTCTGCTCTCTATTGCTGCCCCATGGTCCAGATGGTTCGCCATCCTGATCCATGCGCTCTTCCGCGCGCGCCTGCACATATTCTACCGCATCCAGCGCTTGTTCTACGCAGTGGGCGAAATGGGCATCTGAAATACGGCGTCCTGAATTATCCTGAGTCATGGTTCTCTCCTAGCTGTCATATTAAAACCAATGCCACTATAGCGCGAGCATGTGGCATGTGTGTGAAGCTTTTGTGACATTCGCCTATTTTGCAGGAGGTTGTGGCTGGTGCGAATGCACCTTAAGGGCCGCTTAATGCGCGGTTTTATGGCGGTAATGGCAAACTTATGCTATACTATTCACTATGCAGTATATGAAGATGTTGACTTGGAATACTGCTGTGGCTGTGTGTTGTAGCGCTCTTTTACCCTTTATGGCGCAAGCCAGCCAAAAACCAGTTGAGATTGCTTCGCTTATTCAAAGCGAGCGTCCACTGGGCAGCAGTGGCAAAGATATTCTCTGGTTTGATTTATACGATATCGCACTATGGACGGATCGCGAGCACTGGTCGTATGATGCTCCGTTCGCGCTCACCTTTGACGTGCAGAAATCCTTCGGCAAAGACAGTCTGATGGAGCGTGTGATCGCTAATATCAGCTATCAGCGCGAGTTGCCCAAATGGGAGGAGCAATGGTATCGCGATACGCTAAGCCCAATATTGACCGATATCACGCAAGGTGACGAAATCAGTATTGTCTATAAGGCGGAAGAGAAAGCAGAGATCTATAAAAATGCAAAGCTGCAGGGCAGACTGTCTGACCCGCAGCTTATCAAAGACTTATTCAATATTTGGTTGTCTGCCGAAACGCTAGAACAAGATATACGTCGCGACTTATTGTCGCGCAAACCTGACTAGATCTTTTTGTAAGGGATCGGCATTTTGGTAGCAGGATCGACCGCAAAACTACCATCTTCGAATGCGCCAGCTACATAACGAGCGTTCTTGTCCGGATCCATATACAGAACAGGCTTTACTTCTTTACCGTTATATTCGCGCAATTTGGTGCTGCGTCCGCGCATCTCTGGGTTATTTTTACTACTCATATCATTACCTTGGCTTAAAAATTGCTTTCATCCGATTGCAAGGTCGCGCATACTACTGAAAATATGCTAATAGGCAAGTATTATTTGTGAAAGAATGACAGTAACACATCACATGACAAAACCTCGTACAATCACGCCGCGTCAGTGGCTGGCCGTACTGCTATGCAGCTCTATGCTGGCAGGCGGTGTTGTTGCTCCGTCAGGCGCAGCAGATAAGGCATCGGACAATAAAGACGATAGCACAAAAGAAGTCAGCATTCCCGCGCCAGTGAATGCAGGGGAATACCTTGCCGGGCGTTTTGCTCAGCACGAGCAGGACATCAACCGTGCCGCCAATTATGTGGATAGCGCGCTGAAGCAGGCGGGCAATGACTCGACCCTTTTGTTTGAAGCGCTGCGCTTGCAAGTGGCTGCGGGTAATATTGAGCAGGCCGTCGAGGTGGCGGAAACCATGCGTGCCAAAGGCATTGAAGATCCGCTGATTTCGCTGGTACTGATTGCGCATTCGGCCAAAATAGGCGCGTTTAGCGATGCGACCAGCGAAATGGAACAATCGCTGGATCATGGGCTATATGCCGTTATCAAGCCGGTGCTCAGCCAATGGCTGGTGGTCGGTAAAGGCGAGATGAACAAGCCGGTGAACATGGAAGAGACCATTGCACGGGCTGATTTTCTGGCGCCCTTTATTTATTATCAGGTGGCGCTTATGAACGATGTGCTGGGCTATCACGAAGCAGCGTATGATGCGTATATCAAAGCGAGTCAGGACCCGTCGACCACGCCGTATCGCGTGGTGCAGGCGCTGGCCAATTATCATTTGCGTCAGGGCAACCCGCAAGGAGCCGAGCAGGTCTATGCCGACTATGAGGAGCAGAATGGCGATTCCAAACTGATTCCCGAAGAGATTCCGCATATCCATACCCCGCCTAAAGACGTGCCGCCACTGGTCGGTGACGCCGCTGAGGGCTTAAGCGAAGTGTTGTTCACCACTGCCAGCGTGTTGTTTGGCGAAGAAGTGGCGCGTGACACGATGGTTTATCTGCAATTGGCGATTTATCTGCGCAATGAACTGGCGCCGGCGCATTTCATGCTGGCGAATCTGTATGAGCAGGCGGGTCAACATGAGCAGGCTATTATTGAATATGACCGTATCCCTAAGAACAGTATTTTCTACCGCCGTGGGCAGATACGTATTGCGCTGAATCTGGAGGCGATGGGCGAGGTGTCGGCGGCATTGCAAAAGCTGAACGATATGAGCGATGCGGGCATAGATGCGCGTGAATCGCTGGCCACCAAAGGCGATATATACCGTGCGGAGAAGCTGTATAAGCAGGCGATACGTGCTTATAGCGAAGCATTGCGCAGCAATGAAGCACCCGATGGCGACATCTGGACGATCTATTACGCGCGTGGCATTGCCTATGAGCGTAGTGGCCGCTGGCAGCAGGCCGAAGCTGACTTTTTGAAAGCGCTGGAGCTGAAACCCGATCAGCCGGATGTGATGAATTACCTCGGCTATAGCTGGCTGGTGCAGGGCGTGAAAATCGAAGAGGCGCAAAGCTATATTGCGCGGGCAGTGAGTGTGCGCCCGCACGATGCGCATATTGTCGATTCGATGGGCTGGGCGCTCTATCTCAGCGGCGAGTTTGAGAATGCCACCCGCTTTCTGGAGAAAGCCGTTGAGCTGGCACCGCAGGACCCTACCGTTAACGAACATCTGGGCGATGCCTATTGGCGTAGTGGCCGCAAAGCCGAAGCGCGCTTCCAGTGGGACAGGGCGCTGACCTTCCAACCAGATGAAGAAACCGAGCGCGAGATTCGTCGTAAGCTTAAATCGGGTATGCAACCGTTTGAGCCATTGGTGACTAAGGGCGAAAAAAAAGATAAGCCACTGGCCTCGCGTCAACATCAGCCAATGCGAGCCAACTAAATGGAATTTTCAGCCATAGCGCCTGCCAAACTCACGCTTTATCTGCATATCACTGGCAAGCGCGAGGATGGCTATCACGAGCTGGACAGCCTGTTTGCCTTTAGCGAGCTGGGCGATAAGGTGCGTGTTGAGGCCGATGATGCGCTGAAACTCACCGTCGATGGCCCTTTTGCCGCCAGCGTGCCGAGCGACGAAAGTAACCTTGTGATGAAGGCGGCTTCCATGCTTCAGGAGCGGCTTGGAGTGGAAGAAGGCGCACATATTTACCTCACCAAAGACATACCGGTGGGTGCCGGGCTGGGGGGCGGTTCGTCGGATGCGGCGACGGTCATGCGCCTGTTATGTCAGCTGTGGAATGTGCCCGTGCCTGTGCGCGAGCTGGCGGAAATGGGGGTAGAGATTGGTGCGGATGTGCCTGCCTGTATTTATGCCGCGCCGGTGTGGGTGTCGGGCATTGGCGAGGTGGTCGAGCCTGCGCCTAATTTGCCAAGCCTGCCGATGGTACTGGTGTGGCCCAATGCGAGTTTGGCAACGCCGGATGTCTATAGGCAGTTTCAGTTTATGCGCGGGCAATTTACCAAACGCCCCGAAATCGAAGACGAATTAACCGCTATGTGCCTGCTGAACTTGTCAGCCTGCCGCAACGATTTGCAGCATACGGCGATTACGCTCGAGCCGGATATTGCCAATGTGTTGTTGGAGCTGGACACGCAGATCAATTGTGAATTTGCGCGCATGGCGGGCAGTGGCTCGTCGTGCTTTGCGTTCTTTACCGATGAGGAGAGTGCGCGCATGGCAGCCAAACGATTGGCCGAGCATTATCCCGAATGGTGGGTGCAGGCGACAGTGCTGCGCGGTGGTAACCGCCTTAAGTTGGCCAGCTAACTGCGCAGAAAATCAATGCATTAAAAAAGCCCGCCTCCATTGGAAGCGGGCTTTCTCGTTTCGCTGTGCAGAACGCTTAGCGCAGTGCGTCAACCTTCGGCTGCAGCTCATCGTAGCTGATAGCGCCTGGTTGCACTTCGTCGCCAATGATCAGCGCAGGGGTGCCGCGCAGGCCAATATTATTGGCTAATTCACGCTCGCTTTCCATGCGGCCCTGAATTTCTTCACTCTCGGCCAGCTCGCGCAATGCGTCCACATCAATACCCAGATCGCCTGCTGTAGCATAGGCGAATTCAGCATCGGCATTGCCTTCTTTGGTCATCATCGCCTTGTGGAAGGCATAGTATTTGCCGGGTGCCATGTCGGCGACGGCCAGGCCAATACGCGCATTTTCATCCGAGGTTGGGCCAAAGATAGGGAATTCGCGGAACAAGACTTTCACGTTGTCGTCTTTCTGAATCAGCTCGTCAAGCCCCTGAAACATGAACTTACACGCGCCGCAATTATAGTCGAAGAATTCCACAATCACTGCGTCTGCATCGGGATTGCCACCAAAGCCTACATTCTCGGTCGCATAAATCTCGTCGTGGTATTTCTCAACATTTTTGCGTTGCGCTTCCATTTGTTGGCGGCGGTCAGCTTCCTGCGCATTTTGCAGCGCCTCCATAATAACCGTTGGGTTTTCCATCAGATAGTCATGGACAATGGCTTCCACGGCTTCGCGTTGGTCACCGCCCACGCGTGTTGCGTTGTTGCCTTCCACAGGTGGTGGGCCGTAAGCGTCAATCACCCACGCAGCAAAAAGCACCAGCAGTGCCACAGGTAAAATGGCGTATTTAATGTAGTTGTTCATATGAGAGGTTCCCTCAGTTTCAAGTTTCTATCCTAAATATTACAATAACGACTTTTTGTCTTCTTTGTCTCTTAACATTTGTTTAGCCAGTGCACGCAAATCTTCAGCCCGCACCCATGCTGGTGAGTATTCTGCCAGATGTTTCTGTGCACGTTCAATGTTTTTTAACATGGATTCTGGTTCATTCAAGAGCGCAGCTTCTTCCGCGAGTGCGACATGGCTTTTTCCGAACTGTCCCTGTTTGCCATATGCGGTGGCCAGATAGCGCCATGTGCTGGCGTTGCTATTGTCGCGCTGGCGGGCTTCTTCCAGATATTTAATGGCCTTGTCGAGCGAGCCGGGCTGGCGGCTTTCGCCATAGGCACGGCCCAGATCGGTCAGGATGAGTGCATTGCCCGGCAGCAGCTCGTGCGCGCGGGTATAAGCGTCGATGGCGGCATCCACCTGTCCGCTTTCAAACAGAATTTGCCCTTTCGTGTCATAAAAGAACGGGTCGTTCGGGCGTTTGGCGATCAGCGCATCCACCCCCTCAAGCGCGCGGGTGAAGTTGGGCATGCGGAACCATGCAATCGTGCGGGCATAATGGGCAGACAGCGAGTCGTTGCTTTCCGGGTAGCGGGCGAGGGTTTTGGTGGGCGGCTCCATAAAGGCTTCCAGCTTTGCCACCATACGGGCATGGCTTTCATTATACTGGTTGGGGATCTGGCCTTTAGGAATACGCGAGTCGTTCAAATGATTGCGAATATGCGCAATACGTTCCGTGGTCAGCGGGTGGGTGCGCAAATACGGGTCGCCTTTGGCGCCACGGCTTTCACGGCGCAGCACCTCAAACATTTTCAGCATGCCCTGTGCCGACATATCATTTTCGTCCAGATAACGTAGTGCGGCCTGATCGGCGGCTTGCTCGTTGCCACGATAATGCGACAGCATGTTGCGCAAGGTTGCGTTTTGGCCTGCGGTGATGATGGCCGCCCCCGCATCGCCCGCGCCAGACACTGCAGCGGCTGCACCCAGTGCGGCAGTCAGCAATGTGCCAATGGCCATGGTGTTGGATTGCTGCGACAATTGCGCCAGATGCGTGCCTTCAATATGCCCGGTTTCGTGCGCGATCACACCAATCAGCATGCCGGGGTCTTCGGTGGCGCGGATGAGGCCGGTATGGATAAACATGTTTAGCCCGCCCGCCACAAACGCGTTGATCACCGGCGAGTTGACGATGAAGATGCGCACATTATCCGGCGGGATATTGGCGCTGCGAAAGATAGGGGCGGAGTATTCGCGCAAGGTATGCTCGATCTCGGCATCGCGAATGTAGGACAGCGCGCGGGCGGGAGAGGCCAGCACGTTCGCAATGAAAAAAGCGCCAAGCGCTATAGAGAGCCAACGTTGCAACATGAGTTGCTACTATAATGGGAAAAAACAAAAATGATAGCCAGAGTTAATCTGGAAACAGTGGGTATAGTAAATGGGGTGCTTATATGCTAGTGTGAGTTGTGTTAGGAAAAAATGAAATACATCCCTTTTTGTACCTTTATTTATTGGTGACAACTGCGCTCTGGTTGGCTGGAGCTGGAGTAGCTTTTGTATACGAGTTTATTAATGGGGATGTGTTCTCATTAATAAACCCTAGACAATCACTTGGAGATTATTTGCACACTCCAGGGGTGTTGGTAGGAGGCCTAGCATTACATACGGCTTTTGCTGCTTATATTGTAAGACGAAACAGTAGCTATGTTGCTATCATATTGTTTTTCGCCTTATTTGCCCTGCTCGAGTCGAATAGTATTGGTATCAGCTGCTTTGACGCACACCATGAGCCCTCACTGCCAATTATTGTACTGCATGCCATTTTGGTGGTGGCTATGCCATTGAGTGTTTTGGCAGGGAGCATGGCATTCAAAACTGCTAATACGCTTGCAGTAGGGGAAGCGCTGAAACCTTATGCTTTGCGGTATTATCTCATTCCTACTTTGTTATTCGTAGCGGTGGTTGCTGCAGTAAACCTGCGTAATAGGCCAATGCTTGGCTCGGAGCCTATTGAGCAAGGCGTGGCGACCCTGCTGTTCGTGTGCTGCTATATGGAGGCTGTGGCGCGTTCCTATTTTCGACATATCTATCCTTATTCAGCTAACAGAAATGCGATGCCAATCGTAACCTCAGAGAAAAGAGATCTCTGGCTGAGTGCATTACTTGCCATGGTTTTTGCTGTCAGTGTGGTTATCTGGCTTAACTACGGTGATTTCAGCGTGCCATATACTTTCAGAGACAATCCCGAATCGTATAACCATAATTATTTAGTGATGCTAACATTAGTCGCACCGGCACTTGTGTTGGCTTACTACCATTATGTGAAACGCAGTGTATGGGCGGGGTTCGGTCTTTTATTTATGGTTGCTCATACCGCATGGCTGTTGCGTGAAGAGAGGTTTTCTCCTGCGAATGCCTCTGGGGAGTTTTTGGCGATAGCATTTATGTTGGTTTGGTTCGGCTTATTGTTGTCGATCCGCCAATATTGGCGCATTAAGCTTTTTCACAGTTATTCTATGCAGGTGCCAGCCCTAAACATGCCGCTCTATATGTTGAGCCGAATAGCCATGCTAGCTGTATTGGTGACGCTAGGCATGCTCATGCCTTTGAAAGCTGCTATTGATTTGTCGAGAACCTTTGCCTTTCTTGGATGGTTTTTGTAATGCAACGTGAAATTCAGGCTTATTATGTTACGGCATGTATCGTTTATATTGTGATCCTGATTGGCTTATTAGCGGTTTCAATCAAGTCAGCTCCATTCTTTCTCCTATTCGGCGGACTTTATTTTGCGCTAGCTGGTCTGGCAATTCATTTTAAATCTTTCATTCTGTCGCTAATACACATTCTATTGATTTGGTTTCTCGCAAATGTGCGTGTCATCGACTGCATAGGAGGACCGTGTTACCTAGCTGAGATTGAAATTGCTGTGCGCTGTATGGCGGTTATATTGCTGCCATTTCATTTGTTGCTGGCAAAAACGATTCTTTTTTCAAAATATGTGCAAGGGTATAGCCCGCCGGCTAGAAGTCTGAGATATTATGCTATAACGCGCGGCATTTTTGCTATGGCGCTTGCAACCGTTACAGTCTTATATCACCAATATTTTTTATCAAATCTGCCGTTTGCAATATATATTGCATTCGGCGCACTTATGCTGCTATGGGTCTGCTTTATTTTGATCAGACACAAGATGACAGCACAATGAAACAGGCACCACGTGGCAATATATCCCCTTTCTTGGTAATGGAAGCATTTCGCGAGGCCGAGGAGGTCGCGCGCGGCGGAGCGGATGTGATTCATCTCTCGCTCGGTCAGCCTGCGCGCAAAGCACCGCGTCGCGTACTGGAGAAGGTGTCGCAACTGGCGCTTAATGCCCAGCTTGGCTATACCGATGCGCGCGGCATGGAAAGCCTGCGCCATCGCATCAGCGCCTATTACCACGAGCAATATGGTATGGATGTGCCGATGGAACGCATTTTTGTGACGGTTGGCTCGTCGGCTGCGTATTTTATGTCGCTGATTGCGGCGTTTGAGCCGGGTGACAAAATTGCCATTTCCGCCCCGTGCTATCCGGCCTATCCCAACATTATGCGCGCGCTCGAGCTGGAGCCGGTCTTTATGCGGACGGGGCTGGAAGAGAATTATCACCCCACCGTGGACATGCTGAAAGCTTTGCCAGAAAAACCCGCTGGTCTGGTGATTGCCAGCCCGTCTAACCCCACCGGCACGGTGATTGATGCGGATGTGCTGCACGACGTGATTCGCTATTGCGAGGCGGAGGGGATTCGCCTGATCTCTGACGAGATTTACCACGGCGTGACTTACGGCGATGTGGCCTGCAAAAGCGCGCTGGAATATTCCGATCGTATGATTGTGACTAATTCCTTCTCCAAATATTTCCTGCTGCCGGGCTGGCGTTTGGGCTGGGCGGTGATGCCGGAAGATTTACAGCGCAACTTTGAATCGCTGGTGCAGAATTTCTTTATCTCGCCACCGGCCATTGCGCAGCATGCAGCCGTTGAAGTGTTTGACTGTCTGGATGAGCTGGACAAAGTGGTGCAGGGTTACGAAATCAACCGCCAGATTCTGCTGGATGCGTTGCCCAAAGCCGGGTTCGACAAGCTAAGCCCTGCGCAAGGTGCTTTTTACATCTATGCGGATGTGAGCGGGCTAACCGACGATTCGACTGCGTTCTGCCGCAAAATGCTGGAAGAAGCGCATGTATGTGCGGTGGCAGGCCCAGATTTTGACCGTGAGGAAGGCCATAACTATGTGCGGTTTTCCTATGCAGGGGATTCCGGTCGCATCAACGAAGCGTGTGAACGCCTCAAGCGCTGGCTGGGCTAGGTTTTTGCCTTAAAAAATTAGGGCAGTGAAACTGTCTCCTTCACCGCCCCAATCCTGTATTATATGCTGTGTTGCGGGCTAGCCGCGATTCCACCAGCCGCGACGTTTCGGCTTTTTATCCTCTTCGTCATTATCGGCTTTGGTGGGCTCTGTTGCTTCGCGCGCTTTGGCCAGTGCCGATGCCGTGTTTTTAGGGGCGGGCTTGTCGCCTGCCACTTCTTCACGAATTTCTTCGGCACGTTCTTTTATTTCGACGATCTTTGGCGGCTCGGTGTCTGCGTCGTCGCCAGACTTCGCATCATCCGATTTCGTCTTGGCAGGGGCTGGCTTGTCCTTGCCTTCATCGTCTTTCTTTTTGCTGGTGCGGCGACGTTTCGGCTTTTCATCTTTGGCCTTTTCGTCCTTGGCGCTGTCGTCCGATGCGGCTGCATCGTCCTTCTTGTCGCCATCGTTTGCATCCGCCTTATCGTCTTTTTTGCGGCCACGGCCACGGCCACCACGGCGGCGCGGCTTTTTATTCTCGCCGTCCTTATCGCCTTTGGCCTTATAGTTATCGTCCTGCTCATCCGACGTGTCGTTATCGTTATCGTCGTCATTATCCGCATCGTTATCGTTGTTGCGGGAGCGGTTGTCAGGGCGATTATCGTTCGATGATTTATTGCGACGGCGGCCACCACGGCGGCCACGGCGGCGCTTGCCACGGTCCTGATTGCTCGAGGTGTCGTGGACATGCTCTTTGCCGTCTTCGGTTACTTTGATAATTTTGTAGTTGCCGACCAGCAGGCTGCTATCAATCTCTATCAGAATTTCCAGATCATATTCGTCTTCGATCTTGCGCAGGGTTTCGCGCTTATCGTTGAGCAAATGCAGTGCTGCCTCGCTGTAGGTCTGCACGCGAATGGTTTCATATTCGCGCATGGTGGCTTCTTTTTCGATGATACGGATGATCTGAATTGCCACCGTTTCGACCGACTGGATGAAGCCTTGCCCTTCACAATGCGGGCAAATTTGCGAGCTGGCTTCCAGAATGTTCGGACGCAGGCGCTGACGCGACAGTTCCATCAAGCCGAAGCTGGAAATACGGCTGACCTGAATTTTGGCGCGGTCATGCTTGAGTGCGTCTTTCATGGCGCGCTCTACCTGACGGCGATGGCGGCCATAATTCATGTCGATAAAGTCGACCACAATCAGCCCGGCTAGATCGCGCAGGCGTAGCTGGCGTGCCACTTCGTCTGCGGCTTCCAGGTTGGTCTTGATTGCGGTTTCTTCCACGTTGCGTTCGGTGGTGGAGCGGCCGGAGTTCACATCAATCGAGATGAGTGCTTCGGTGGGTTGCAGCACGATCGAGCCGCCCGATGGCAGCTTGGCGCTTGGCTCATAAATGCAGGCGAGCTGGTCTTCCACGTCATAGGCATAGAAGAGCGGCAAATCGTCTTTATGTTGTTTCACGCGCGGGGCGTGGCTTGGCATAAGCATTTTCATGAACGACTTGGCCTGTTTGTAGGCCGCGTCGCCATCCACCCAAATCTCTTCCACATCGGCGGTGTAGAGGTCGCGGATGGAGCGTTTGATAATGTCGCCTTCCTCATAGATGAGGGCAGGGGCGGTGGATTGCATGGTGTCTTCGCGGATCTGGTTCCACAATTTGATCAGATATTCGTAGTCGCGCTTGATTTCCGCACGCGTGCGGTCGATGCCCGCAGTACGAATAATTGCGCTCATGCCGCGGCTGTCTTTCAAGTCGGCGGCAATCTTTTTCAGACGCTTGCGGTCTTCGCCATTGCCGATTTTGCGCGAAATACCGCCCGCTTTTGGCGAGTTAGGCATCAGAACACAATAGCGGCCAGCCAGCGACATATAGGTTGTCAGCGACACGCCTTTATTACCGCGCTCTTCTTTGATGACCTGCACCAGCATGATCTGGTTGCGCTTGATCACTTCCTGAATTTTGTAGCGTTTAAACGACTTGCCTTTGCGGCGGTGTTTCGGTGCTTCGGCGATATCATCTTCGCCGCTTACTTCCTCAACATCATCTTCTTCGTCTTCGTCGTCGCCATTATCGCCTTTTGGTTCGTCATCATTGGCGGGCTTGCCTTTTTTACGCGATGATTCGTCGTTGCTATCGTCTTTTGCGTTTGCATCATCGGTTTGTTCATCGGTGTTGGAGGTGTCGTCATCATCCTCCACCTTGTCCGACTTCACCACTTTGTCGCCAGCCTTTGCGGCGATGGTGGTGTTTTCGTCCTTGTCGTTATCGTTGCTCGACTCTGCAGACTCGTCGTTATTCTGTCCGTTCTCGTTATCGCTATCGTTATCATTGTCATTATCACGGTTGCGATTGCGGTTGCGTCCACCACGGCGACGTCCACGGCCACCACGGCGGCCACGGCGTTGCTGACGTGCTTCTTCTGCAGCTTCCTCTTCGGCTTCGGCCGCTTCGGCCTCGGCTTCTTCTTCGTCAATCAGACGCTGACGGTCTTCGGTAGGAATCTGGTAATAGTCGGGGTGAATCTCCGAGAAGGACAAAAAGCCCTGTTTGCCGCCGCCATATTCTACAAAGGCTGCCTGCAGCGAAGGCTCAACGCGCGTTACTTTCGCCAGATAAATATTGCCTTTAATCTGTTTTTTCGCGGCGGTAACAAAGTCAAATTCGTGGATTCGGTCGTCATCTGCAATTACCACACGGGTTTCTTCCGTGTGTAATGCATCGATAAGCATACGTTTGGTCATGTGTTTGTTCTCCATCCCAGAGAACACACTATTGTGGGAGTAGGAAAGGCAGAGCGGCGTGGTTTAAGCGCCGGTTGCAATCCCCGGCGAATCACCTGCTAACGCGATATAACAACTTTGGCATGACGCCCCGCAATGCGGGGATAGAAGCCCCGGGGCGTTGAATGTTAATTCTGTTGTTCTCTCGTAAGGCGCGTTCATCGCTGCCACTCTAATGTGTTCGGTTATATCAATACTTGTGCCGCTTCAGCCTTCAAGCATCCGGCGATGCGGCGGAATTCTTTGCTCAGGCACTCTTTGCCTTGCAGTTGCACTATAGCAGCTTTGCACAAGCGTACAATCCTTATTTCGATATTTATGGTTCACTTTTGCGCGGCGATTGCCTACAACCTTACTAAACAACAAGAAAACTGCCTTCCTGCATGCGATTTCCAGCTATAGCGTTGATTTTTATGGCTTTGTTGTGGCCCTGGCTTGCCCATGCCGCGCCGCAGGTTACGCGCGTGCAATTGCAAACAGGCAGCAATGCCGAGCGTATCTTACTACAAAGTCCCAACGAGCTGGAAGAGCAGGCGATCTTTACGCTTAGCAAACCGGAGCGGTTGGTTATTGATTTGCCGGCCTTGCAAAGCGGCGATGCGATCCGTATGCCTGCTGCTTACGACGGGTTTCTCATTCGCGATATTCGCTATGGCCGGTTTGACGATGATACCTCGCGCATTGTGGTGGACCTCAGTGCGCCCGCTACCATCATCAATGTCTACCGTGTGACACCGCCTGCGGGCCAGCCATGGCAATTGGCGATTGATCTGCAACCCGCCAGTGGCTATGCGCCCGACATTGCGCCTGCGCCTAAAGAGGCAGCCTATTCGCCTGCAGAAGCCTCGCGCATTTTGTCTGAGTCGGGCTTTGACTATATTCCCGTGCCGGTGCTCAAGCCTGAGGTGGCCGCGCGCGAAGCGAAAAAACCGATTATCGTGATCGATGCAGGCCATGGCGGCAAGGATGTGGGGGCAATTGGCCTGAGCGGGGTGTATGAGAAGCATATCACCATGCAATTTGCTAAAGCGTTGCGCACTGCTTTGTTGCGCACAGGTCGCTACCGCGTGGTGATGACGCGCGATAACGACCGTTATATCCTGCTGCACGACCGTGTGAAGCTGGCACGCGCCGCGCAGGGCGATCTGTTTATCTCGCTGCATGCCGATTCTAACCCCAACGCCTCAGCGCGCGGGCTATCGGTGTACACTTTGTCGGACGAAGCATCCGATGCGGAAGCGGCGGCTTTGGCTGCCCGCGAAAACAAATCCGATATTATTGCAGGCGTGGATCTTGCGATTCAGGACGAGGATGTAGCAAATATTCTCATCGATCTGGCGCGGCGCGAAACCAAAAATAAATCGTCCGAGCTGGCCGAAGAGGTGATTGGCAGTGTGCATCGCAAGGTGAATTTGCTGCCGCGGCCGCACCGTTTTGCAGGGTTCCGCGTGCTGAAAGCGCCTGATATTCCGTCGATTCTGGTTGAGGTGGGCTTTTTGTCGAACCGCAGCGATGAGATGTTGTTGCAAACCGCCGAATACCAAAGCCGGGTGGTGGAGGGGATTGCCAAAGCGATCGACGGGTATTTCCTCAACCATAGTCCGCGCTAGGCAGGTTAGTGCTGGCAGAAGCAAACAAAGTCGGGTAAACACACACATACATGCGCGAACTACTTAAAGGATTTCTACACGGGATAGCCTGGCTGGGAGCAGCGGGCATGATGGCTGGTATTTTCGGGTTTATCACCGTGATGCTGGTGTTCCAACATTATGCCGAAGACCTGCCCGATTTTGACCAGCTGGCCGACTACGATCCGCCTATTACCACGCGGCTTTATGCGGCGGATGGTAAGTTGCTGGCCGAGTATGCGCGTGAACGGCGCATCTTCCTGCCGTTGCATGCGATTCCCAAACGTGTGACCAATGCCTTTATCGCCGCCGAGGACCGCAATTTCTACACCCATCAGGGGGTGGACATTGTGGGGATTGGCCGCGCCGTGGTGAAGAACGTGAATAACATTGGCACGGGGCGTTCACTGGTGGGTGGTTCGACCATTACCCAACAGGTGGTGAAGAATTTTTTGCTGACCAGCGAGAAGTCGTTTGAACGTAAAATCAAAGAGGCCATACTCGCTTACCGCATCAGCAAAGTGTACAGCAAAGACAAGATTCTGGAGCTGTATCTCAACGATATTTATCTGGGGTTAGGCTCGTATGGTGTGGCTTCGGCTGCGCTGAACTATTTCAACAAATCGCTTGATGAGCTGAACGTGGAAGAGGCCGCCTTGCTGGCAGCTATGCCTAAAGCGCCTTCGCGCCTGAACCCGATTGCCAATTATGAGCGCGCAGAAGAGCGCCGTAATTATGTGATCGACCGTATGTATGAAGATGGCATGATTACACGCGAAGAGGCGGATAGGGCACGCTCTATGCCGATTGTGCTGCAAAGCCGTGATGAAACGGACGTTGCCGAAGCCGACTTTTTTGCCGAGGAAGTACGCCGCAAACTGGCCGATATGTATGGCTCGTCGGTGTTGTATGAAGGCGGGCTGACGGTGAAAACCACACTACAGCCCGACATTCAGCGCGTGGCCGATGAGGCGCTGCGCAACGCGCTGCTGGATTACGACCGCCGCCATGGCTATCGCGGGCCCGTTACACGTATGCCGGTTGTCGCCAATTGGAAAAACGACCTGCCCAAAGTGGTAGAAGAGCATTCCCCCACGTTGTTTGGTGACGAAACCGTGGCCGTGGTGTTGCAGGTGAAGGACGATCTGGTGCAGATCGGCACGTTAGATGGGAATATGGGCACGATCGGGCTGGATCAGTTGAAATGGGCGCGTGCCTATTTGTCGCCTACCAGCATGGGGCCTGCCATTAGCAGCGCTAAGGAAGTGCTGGAGCAGGGCGATGTGATTCTGGTGCGCCCGCTTGACGAAGGCAAAAATGACTTTGCGCTGCATCAGATTCCGAAAGTCAATGGCGCAGTGGTGGCGATGGATCCGCACACAGGGCGTGTGCTGGCCATGTCGGGCGGTTATGCCTATGGCAAGACCGAGTTTAACCGTGCTACGCAAGCGCGGCGCCAGCCGGGTTCGGCCTTCAAGCCCTTTGCCTATATGGCAGCGCTGGAGGCAGGCTTTACACCTTCTACGGTGATTATGGACGGGCCGGTGGAAATTTCGCAAGGGCCGGGGTTGCCGGTCTGGACGCCGCAGAACTATGACGGCAAATTCATGGGGCCAACCACCTTGCGGGTGGGGCTGGAGAAGTCGCGTAATGCCATGACCGTGCGGCTTGCACAGCTGATTGGTATTAGCCGCATTCTGCATGTGGCGCGCCGCTATGGCATTTACGACGAGATACCGCGCAACTATTCGGTGGTGCTGGGCAGTCATGAGACTACCCTGCTCAAACTCACCAATGCCTATGCGATGTTGGTGAATGGCGGTAAGAAACTGGAGCCTGCATTGATCGAACGTATTGATGACCGTAATGGCAGTATTATCTACCGTCGTGACACGCGCGATTGCGAAGGGTGCCTGCTGACAGGTGCTAGCTCGCTGGGCGATGTGACCCCACCGATTCTGCATGATGACCGCGAAATTGTGGCCGATGCCCGCATTGCCTATCAGGTGGTGTCGATGCTGGAAGGTGTGGTGCAGCGTGGAACGGGCGTGCGCGCACGCAAAGTGGGCAAACCGCTGGCCGGCAAAACTGGTACCACCAATGACAGCCGCGACACATGGTTTATGGGCTTCTCGCCTGATTTGGTGATGGGGGTTTATATCGGCTTTGACCAGCCTGCCAGCCTTGGCGATAAAGAAACTGGCTCACGCGTGGCATTGCCTGCTTTTGTTGAGTTTATGGACAGCGCATTGGCCGATACGCCAGCACGTCCTTTCCGTATTCCGCCCGGCATTCGCCAGATTCGTGTAGACCGTTCCACAGGTCTGCCGCCTAATCCCGCTATCCCTACCGACGGCGAGCCGATTACTGAATCGTTTGTGGTAGGTGGCAACATCTTCATTCCGCGCTTGCCGGGCGATCCTGAGCCAAGCGCGCAGGACACACAAACCGCTGCCCCTGAATTGCCGCAGCTGGAGTTTGAGGATGGGTTCTCGCCATATTCCACCTATGACCCGCGCACGCAAGCGCTGCAGGATGGCACCCAAATGATGAGCCCAGACGAATTGCAACGCCAGTTCCAACAGGGGCAGGAGGTGCGTCAGCCGCCGCAGGAAAACCCATTCGAGATGCGCAATCGCCGCGCGCCGCGCCGTGGTTTTTCCACCGAAGGCACCATCGATTACGGTACGGGCGGGCTGTACTAGGCATGTATAATTACGCGCAGGCAGGCCAACTAACACTTGCACAACGCCGCAGATTTACTACAACACAAAGCATGAAAGCTGAAACCACCGCATTAATCGACGAGATCAGGCAGAATCAGGATCTGCTGAGGAGGTTCCTTTGACTGGGATGCCTCGCTGAAACGTCTGGAAGAATTGAACATTCAGGCCGAAGACCCAAGCCTGTGGGATAACCCCGCCGAAGCCCAGAAAATATTGCGCGAGCGTACACGTTACGACTCGATCATCAGCAATTACAATGAGCTGGATCAGGCGGTTGAAGATGCGGTCGGGCTGATAGAGCTGGGCGAAGAAGAGGGCGATGAGGCCACCGTTGCCGAAGCCGAGGCCGAGCTGGCCAAAGCAGCGCGTAAAATTGCAAATCTGAAGACGGAATCCTTATTGTCGGGCGAGGCGGATGCCAATAACTGCTTTGTCGAGATTCATCCTGGTGCAGGTGGCACTGAAAGCAATGACTGGGCTGAGATGCTCTATCGCATGTATATGCGTTGGGCGAATGCGCATGAGCATAAAACCGAGGTGATTGACGAGCAGGCAGGCGATGAGGCAGGCATCAAATCGGCCACGTTCAAGGTGAGCGGCATGAATGCCTATGGCTGGCTGAAGACCGAGTCGGGCGTGCATCGTCTGGTGCGTATTTCGCCGTATGACTCTTCAGGTCGCCGCCACACCAGTTTTGCGAGCGTGTGGGTTTATCCCGAAGTGGATGATGATATCGACATCACCATCGAGGAGAAGGATTTGCGGGTGGATACGTTCCGTGCCTCCGGCGCAGGCGGGCAGCATGTGAACAAAACCGACAGCGCTATACGCATCACCCATATTCCCACCAATATTGTGGTGCAGTGTCAGAATTCGCGCAGCCAGCACTCCAACCGTGCGGCCGCTATGAAAATGCTGAAAGCCCGGTTGTATGAAGCCGAGCTGCAAAAGCGTGAGGCCGAGGCCGCTGCCACCGAGGCGAATAAGTCAGACATTGGATGGGGCAACCAGATTCGTTCCTATGTGCTGCACCCCTATCAGATGGTGAAAGATTTGCGCACCAACGTAGAAACCGGCAATACGCAGGCAGTGCTGGATGGTGACCTGGATGATTTTATGGCCGCCGCATTGGCTGACCGTGTGCAGGGTAAACGTAGCTAGTGCCTTGAAAGTGCGTATTTGTCACATATATTTTCATGAGAATTAGCCCAAAAAGGCTTTTGGCATATTTATGTTGCGGTATGATATGCTCAAACTAGAATATTTTTCGCATGGACAAGTTAGGAAAACCACGATTGGAACAACAACAAGAACAACGGATGACCTTTCGCCTGCTGTCGTATTGGCAGCGTGCACGTGGTGATAAGAAGTTTCCTTCACTGGCTGAAGTAGATATTAGTCAAATTTCCGAAGTCTATCATTTCACTTTCACCATCGAGTTGGGCGAAAATGAAGAAGAGCACCGATTCGTGTATTTTGGCCCCGCATTATCCAGCCAGTTCGGCGAGGATTATACCGGCATGGCGTTGTCGGATGCCGTGCAGGATCAGATCGTAAACAACACTATCGGTTTTTACCAAAAGGTGCTGGACGAGCGTAAGCCGTGTTCGGAATCTGCTGAGTTTTTCATGAATGGCAAAGAGGTACGTTATCGCAGTATCATCCTGCCATTGTCGGAGGACGGTGAAACTATCGACTTCCTGTTTGGCACCGCCAACTACAAAATCTTCGATTAGGTATGATTTAACTGCTTTCGGTATGGGGGCTAACCCATCCTATGAAGCGGACCAATTGGACTCAGTGAGCTAACTAAGCGTTGCCGAGGGCAGCGCCACGGCTTTGGCGTGCTTCGTCGATACCTTTTTGCAAATCGGTTTCGATGGCACGTAGCATCTCGGTTTTGTTCTCGATAGGGCCAGAGAAATCGCAATCATATTGCAGAATGCCTTTGTATTTCTCAAAGTTGGCTTCTTCGTGATAGTTCAGGCCGTACTGATTCAGGATGAATTTACCGCGATCGGTTTCCTGCGCCATAAACACCAGACGCTCATACGGTGTCAGCTTGTCTACGGTGTCTTGCGGCATGTGGAAACGAATATGCAGGTGGGTGTGGGGCAATTTGCCCTGACCGCTTGTGTCGGTGATGACTGCGTCTTCCACATCCACGCGGTCAAAATTGCGTAGGAAACGATTACGAATCACTTGCAGATGTGCCGGGTTTGGTTTGCTGCTGCTAGGTGCCAGAAAACCGCCATTGGGATCATTATCCACCGCGCCAGTCTGCGCTGGTTGTGGATGACCATAACGCGCGACATGGTTGCCTGCTGCTATTTGCGGGGTGCCCAGCTCGCTTTGCATTTGCGGGGTGGCGGGTTGTGCGCCTTGTGATACGGCTGTGTCAGCTGCGATGGTGTTCAAAGGATTCGTCATAATGCTAATTCGTTGTTACGTTGTTTTTGAGGTTATTTACTATTTCCACAGCTACAGTTGTAGCAAGGGAATGTGACAGCTTTATGACAAGAGCCAAGTTTTTTGATAATAATTCGCAATTAGCGGCAAATGAAGGGGTTATAGGCGCTCGCGCCAAGCTTATACTTGCTATCGTCCCTTATTTCGCGTATAACCTAGCGCCCTAGTTGGTTTTAGCTGGAAGCACATTTTATGAATAGTCTTGGACTGGATAAAGCACCTGGCGATACGCGCGTGGTGGTGGCAATGTCGGGCGGAGTGGATAGCTCTGTGGTGGCAGCGATGCTGCACGAGCAAGGCTATGAGGTGATTGGGATCACGCTTCAGCTTTATGATTATGGCGCGACGGTAGGCAAAAAGGGGGCATGCTGTGCGGGGCAGGACATTCACGATGCGCGCCGTGTGGCCGAAACACTGGGCATTCCGCATTATGTGCTCAATTACGAGAGCAAGTTCAAAGAATCGGTAGTTGAGGATTTTGTCGAAACCTATCTGGCAGGCGAAACGCCAATTCCGTGTGTGCGCTGCAATCAGTCGGTGAAGTTTAAAGACTTGTTGAAAACCGCGCGCGAGCTAGGGGCAGATGTGATGGCTACAGGCCATTATGTGCAGCGTGTTGATGCGAACGGCAAGGGCGAGTTGCGTTGTGGCGCTGACCCCGACAAAGACCAGAGCTATTTCTTGTTTGCGACCACGCAAGAGCAGTTGGACTTTTTGCGCTTTCCGCTTGGCGGTTTGCACAAAGACGAAACCCGCAAATTGGCAGAGAAGTTTGGGTTGGCAGTAGCCGACAAGCCCGACAGTCAGGATATCTGCTTTGTGCCGGAAGGTAACTATGCCAAGGTGATTGAGAAAATTCGCCCCGATGCGATGCAGCCAGGCGATATTATGCATATTGACGGGCGCGTGCTGGCGCAGCACAAAGGCATCATCAACTATACGGTGGGGCAGCGCCGCGGCCTTGGCTTTGGCATTGGCGAGCCGCTTTATGTGCTCAAGCTGGATGCAGAGAAAAAACGTGTGATTGTAGGCCCCCGCGAAGCATTGGGGCACACCCAATTCAGCATTCGCGAGTTGAACTGGCTGGATGGCGAGCGCACCGCATACGAAGATGTGCAGGTTAAGGTGCGTTCCTCGCAAAACCCTCTGCCTGCTGATGTGTCTATTTCAGGCGACGGCGCCGACATTACCCTGCTGCAGGTCTATGAAGGTATTGCACCCGGTCAGGCCTGCGTGGTCTATGATGGGGATCGCGTGTTGGGCGGTGGTTGGATAACCGGCCGTCATTTGCAACAAACCGCCGCTTAAGCGGAACGGCATGTATCTATAAGCGCGAGATTAGGCTTAGTGTAAGGTCGTCGCACAGCCGGTTGCCATCAAATATCCCCAGGCGCCTCAAAATAGCTTTGATAGCCTCATCCTGATAGCGTAGCACTTTATCTTGTAACCAGGGCGAGTTGGGCATTTCGCTCAGTTCACATAATTCTTCATCGTCAATCATGGTGTCTTCGACCGGGGTTTCTACCAGCGCATCACTATAGTTGAATAACGTGTCGCCCGTGTTGAAAGGAATGGTGCAAGCCGGGTATTCAGCCGCATCAGTAATGCCCAGCGGTATGCCGCGTGTGTCGAGCTGTTCAATGCTGCCGTTGCGGCGATGCAGCAGAGGAGGGGGCGCACCTGCGGCCGAATAGGTGAGGGTGTTGGCTTCTATGTCTATCACGCCGTAGAAGAAGGTCGCAAAGTCGCCTGTGCTTAAAATGTGCACCGCATGCGTGTTAATTTCTTCCACAAATTTACTGGGCTTGTCAGCGTAAGAATGGATGCCTTGCAACAGCATTTGCAGACGAAATGTGTTAATGGCCGCTTTCACGCCATGGCCAGCAAAGTCGCAGTGAAAAAATGCGACCTGATAATCATTAATAGGTTGCACACCCCATAGATCGCCACTGATTTCAGAGGAGGGCTCAAAATAGCCCGATACGGCCAGATTATGGGTGAAAGATAAATTGCGCATTGAATTAGTGCTAGGCATCAGCGCATATTGCATGTTGCGGGCGGCTTCCATTTCGGATTGGATACGCTCGCGAAAATCGTAAAGCTCTTCAAACGCATAGAGTTGACGCAGATGTAACGTCACCCGTGCGATAAGTTCCTTGGGATTGATAGGTTTCAGCATCAGGTCGCTGGCACCGGCCTCAAACGCTCGCAGGCGTTCTTCTGATTGGGTCATCGCCGTTTGAAAAATGATGGGCAGATGTAGCCATTTGGGTTCTTTGCGCACGCGTTTGCAGAAGGTAAACCCGTCCATTTCAGGCATGAGCAGATCAGAGATAATCAGCTTAGGCGTGGTGCGTTCCATAAAATACAGGGCTTCATAGCCATTGCTGGCTACCTGAATGTTTTTAAAGCCTTCATTCTCCAGTACGGCGCGTAATGCCTCCTGACCAGGGCGCATATCATCAACAATCAGAATAGGGGACGTGTATATCTGCTGAAAGAAGCGAGTATTCTGATCAAACGTGTTTGAGGACATGGCCGTTATCTCTTAAACCGTAAATGCAGCGAGCTGTTTTGCACAGACACCTCATCCGATAGGTGTTGTATTAACGTAGCGCCCATGCCATGTGCGCCTACCGCTATTTCTTTCTTTTCTGTGTAGGCATCTGTCGGGATGCCCGCCCCTTCATCAAACAACATGAACTCAATATACGCATCATCCCAGCTGATGTGTAGCGTTACATAGCGTTCGGCATAAAAGGGTTGCGCTAATCGCATGTCGATGAGGTTATAAAACTCTGCCATTGCCTCAGGGGTAGAGAAATTGCTTTCCATATTGAGGTTGCCATGCACGATGGCATTGGTGATGGCTTCATGCAGGGAGGTTTGTATTTCCTGCTTTGTGTCTTCATCCAGCCCTAGCATGCCATCCAGTACTTTCATGAGGTGCACGGCCATATGGTGCTGAAAAGCTGTTTTGGTGGTTACGGTTAATAGCAGGCTTTGCTCATGGTCGGGAAGATTTTCCAGATGGGTCCAGTTGATAGGCTGCGGGCCGATCTCTATCCACCCATTGACTGGCATATCCAAAAAGTCAGGTAGCTTGTCGGCCGTTCTATGGTCGAATACAAACACATGCAGATCATGTTTGCGATGCAGAAAATTCAGCTGGTCGAGCACCTTCTCGAGCTGGCCGAGTAGTGCAAGTGAAATATTCTGACTTTCT
>MDTE01026884.1_pt1 | contig 23606 bp, 22 predicted proteins | sample 811231 | NCBI WGS metagenome assembly MDTE01 (sample SAMN05326651, study PRJNA326480) | marine metagenome | isolation source: seawater | place: Indian Ocean: Red Sea | collected 2010 | reverse complement strand
TTCAATTCAATATTGCAATCAGGACAGTCATCTTTTTCTTGAAACCAGGAACAACTACCTAATCCAAGAAGGCTTACAAATAGCAAATAGGAAACTAGCTTGTTCGGGTTCACAGGTTCAAATCCATTAAAGGGAGAGATTCAATCACAAATTGCGGTCTGGTTGAAAGCTGAACTGATCTCGTTGTGGGAAATTACCATATACTCCACCTGTATGAATAAAAACTAAATCGGTCGAATCACTAAAGCGACCCTTTTTTATCTCTTGCAGCATGGCGTCAAAAGCCTTTCCTGTATACACCGGATCCAGAATAATTCCTTCGAGCATGGCCACTCGACTAATTGTATCGAACACATGTTTTGTTGCGCGAGCATACCCGGGTCCAACGTAGCCCCCGATTACATTGATCGACAAATCACCAGTCTCCAAGGGAGTATCATATCTCTCCTCCCAAAGGCAAAAGTCTGTTCTTATTTTGTTCTGAAAATAGGCCTCATCGTCGCAAACGTTGAACCCAATGATTTCACAGGGTAAGCCATAGAGCGCACTTCCTATAATTAGGCCTCCTTGTGTGCCGCCGGATCCTGTTGCAGATACGATGTACTGAGGTTCAATACCATTGTTTACAAAATCTTTTTTTAGTTCTGCGCAACATTCAATGTATCCCCATAGTCCTGTCTCATCGCTTGCTCCGACTGGAATAAAGTAAGGATTGAGCCCTGGATATTGACGCTCAACGTCCGCAATGCATTTAGCAATATTTTTGTAGGTTTCACTCGAAACATAGCTGATCCCGGCGCCAAGAATGCGGTTCAACAAAAGGTTGCCATCTATTTCCATTGGTAGCGACCCTCTAAGGATAAGATGGCACTTCAACCCTAACTTTGCAGCTACCATCGCAGTCGAACGACAATGATTCGATTGTATACCACCACAAGTGATTAGAAGGTTGGTTCCCTCTGATAAAGCCCTAGCTAACGTGAATTCGAGTTTTCGCAATTTGTTACCCGAGGCAATCGTATCGGTGAGATCATCACGTTTGATCCATATTCTTGGCCCTCCTAGTTCTTCGGATAATCTATCGAGAGCTTCTAGTGGTGTAGGAAGTCGTGCAAGTTCGATTCGTTGAATATTCATTACAGGATTACCAAATTTTTGGAACAGCATTTAACAATAATATGACCGCTGTAAGAAATTGAGCGGATTGATCGAGTGCTATTATGCGTGATATGAAATCTTTGAAATATTTAATTGTTTGCTTTTTGGTCGTCTTATCGGGTTGCACTGGCGAGCCTGCCCAAACCTTAACTGGCGAAACTATGGGAACGATTTACACGATTAAGGTGGTTGCTAGTGACGATTTGTCGGATCTTCAAAGAGAGGTTGACCTGGAACTGAAGCGTATTAATCAGCTGATGTCGACCTACATTGCCGATTCAGCTGTGTCGCTACTCAATAAATCACCTTTGGATGAGCAAGTAGAAGTGCCAGCTGATCTTATTACTGTGCTGCGACTAAGTGAAGAAATCCATAATATTACGAAAGGGGCATTTGATGTCACTGTTGGTCCGCTGGTTACGCTTTGGGGCTTCGGACCAGACCAAAAGTTTCTGAATGTCCCAAGTCCTATACAGATCTCACAGGCACAGCAACGTGTTGGTATGCAACACCTAAAGCTTGGTGCCTCTTCAGTAAGCCGCAGTGTTGACCTTTATGTTGATTTGTCAGGCATTGCAAAAGGGTTTGCCGTCGATAGGCTTTGTGAACTGCTTGATCGAAACGGTTTTCAAAATTATATGGTTGAAATAGGTGGTGAACTCAAGACCTCTGGCAAAAACGATAGAGGTACTCCCTGGATTATCGCGATTGAAAAGCCGGAAAGTATTAAGCGGTCAATATTTCGTACTCTGCCGCTGCGAGACTTAGGGATGGCAACCTCTGGCGACTATCGGAATTATAGGGAGGTCGACGGTAATCGATATTCTCACCTGATTGATCCCAAATCTGGGATGCCGATAAGTCATAATTTGGTATCGGTTACAGTACTTCATTCGTCTGCGGCAATAGCTGACGCACTGGCAACTGCGTTAAATGTAATGTATCCAGAGCAAGGTATGGTTCTAGCGGATGAGCAAAATCTGGCGGTATTGTTTATAATCAAAGATGATGACGGTTTTGTAGAACACCGTTCTTTAGCACTGGAGAAATACCTTGTTGACAGTTGGTGATGAATTGTGAGTTTTTGGTGATTAGTAATGATTGAGTTTATTCTTGTCTTCTTCTTCCTGTTATCGATCGTGGCTATGATGTCCATTGGTGTAATGATAGGCCGAGCGCCAATTACTGGCTCCTGTGGTGGTCTTAATGCTATTGGTGTTGAAGGCGGATGTGAAATATGCGGTGGCGACCCTTCCAAATGCGAAGAAAAGAGCAGCAGGTCTGCTAGCTTCTATCGAGCTGATTTAGAAAAGCCTTAACAAGTGGTACGTAGAAACCTTTTTTCTCATGACGGTATCTCGATGGTCTAGTTAAGTGGAGCTGACCTCGACACCATATGTTTAGACGCTGTTTGCAGAATTCATGACAAGCGTGCATGTCCTCTATGCATGGCGTAGAGGTTGCGAAGATGTGGAAGGTGTCCTGACTGAAATTTGAACCATTATAGGAGGAGCTACTGGGTTACCGTTGGTCCTGATGTCGCTTTAAAACGCGATGCTCCTTCGAATTAATATGACCCAATGAACAGCAGGAACACTTATTGGGCCTCTGATCCAGCTGATCCATATCTCGCAGAAGGTATATTTCGTTTTGCTTTTGCATTTCGCCTTGTAGGATGTGCTTCTGCAGGTCTATGTTCAGGAGGTTTTCCAAGAAATGTGATCGCTATCTTGATAGCTTGCCGATGCTTAATCGATGTTTTTTTGCAGGGCTACGATCATGCTGCTTGCTGTCGTTTATTTGATGTTGATCTGAGAGAATCTCGATTGTAGCTCGCAATTCAATAGTGTGGGTAGTACAGGAGTCACTTTTGCTAGAAGACTGGAGACTAAGCCTAGCTTTACGGTATCTCTGGGCCGGGGTGGGAGACAAGCTTACATCATTTACATCCCTGATCTCTGGACTGGGTTTGGTGCTCGCTGTTGCGATCCTTACGGTAGTACTCTCCGTGATGAATGGTTTCGAAAAGGAACTAAGGGAAAGAGTTCTGGGTATATTACCCCATGGTATTGTAAGCCTTCCAAATGGCGACTTAGAGGCCTTAGAGAAGGAATTACTAAGTCACCGCAATGTTATTGGAATCGCTCCGTTGCTGGAAGGAAGCGGAATACTAGTTGCAAATGGCCATATGGCAGGTGTTTTGGTTTCAGGAGTCGATCCAAAGCGAGAATCCCAAGTATCAATTCTAGGCGAGTTCTTCATACAAGGATCCATGTATGATTTATCCAAGCAAAGATTCTCCCTTGTCATAGGGAAACGGCTCGCAGAGGATCTTGACGTTTCTTTAGGTGATTCAGTGAACTTTGTATCGCCTGAAGTTCAGATGTCTCTGATGGGTCCTTTGCCAACGTCCAGGCGATTCATCGTTGCTGGTATCTTTGCTGCAGGTGCTGATGTAGACAAAACGCAAATCTACACATCCATTGAAGCGTTGAGTCGATTACAAAAAGGGCGAGGATCCGTTGGTTTGAGGTTGTTGACGTCTGACCTGTTTCACGCACCGGAAATTGTTCAGCAACTGGTCTTAACTTCGAAGCAAAGGATTTATGGTTCAAGTTGGACGCAACGATATGGGAATTTGCATGGTGCTATTCATATGCAAAAGAAAACGATGTTTCTAATGTTAATGCTCCTGATTGCTGTGGCTGCTTTTAATGTTGTGTCTAACCTTATGATGGTTGTGAAGGAAAAAGCGGCAGATATTGCGATTATTCGTACGGTGGGCGCATCGATCAATGCTGTGCGTATTATATTTATCATGCACGGTGTTTTAGTTGGTACGGTGGGGGTCACCATCGGTTTAGTCCTAGGTACAGGTTTGGCACTTATCATTGATGATGTAGTTTTGACTCTGGATGGCATGCTTAAATTGGGGCTTATGGATGAATACTTCATTCAGTACCTACCAGTAGATATCCGTCTTGAGGACATTCTATTGATAGCTAGTTCGTCACTAGCTATATGCTTCATTGCCACAATCTATCCTGCTGGTAAGGCGGCGAAAGCTAATCCAGTGGAGGCCCTGCAATATGAGTTATGATGGGGGCGAACATCTAGTTCTGCGTGCTGAAGCTGTGTGCAAGTCATTCGTGCAAGGAGCAAACGCTATAGATGTATTGCGTGGGGTGTGTATTGACGTTGCGGCAGGGGAACGGGTAGCGATAGCAGGTTTTTCTGGTAGTGGTAAAAGTACGTTACTGCATATACTCGGAGGATTGGAGTCAGCAGACTCAGGCAAAATATTCGTTGATGGTGAGGACATTGGTGCGATGAAGGAGCTTGAGATGGATGTCATGCGCAATCAATACCTCGGTTTTATCTATCAGTTCCATCATCTTCTAAATGACTTTACGGCCCTAGAGAACATTGCGATTCCACAACGCATTCTCGGCAATAACAAAAATAAAGCATTACAAATCGCCAGAGAAATGCTTGTCAGGGTCGGACTGGAAAATAGGGCCGGCCACAAACCCGGACAACTTTCGGGAGGAGAGAGGCAGCGTGTTGCGATAGCAAGAGCCCTGGTAAACCAGCCGATTTGTGTGCTCGCAGATGAGCCTACTGGTAACTTAGATGAAAAAACGGCGCTTGAAGTTAACGAGATGATGGTGTCGCTCAGCCAGGAACTCGGCACGTCTTTTGTCATCGTGACTCATAACGTCGAGCTCGCCAGCCAAATGGACCGAACGCTGGAACTGCATAACGGTTTGCTTACATCGTTATGTTGACGCCGGCATACATTGGATTGCGTTATTCCCGTGCGAGGGCAGAGAATCGATTTCTTTCTTTTATAACATGGGTCTCACTGCTCGGCCTTGCTTTAGGAGTCGTGGCACTAATTGTTGTAGTGTCAGTAATGAATGGTTTCGATACGGAACTAAAGAGGCGGATACTCGGTGCTGTGCCTCATGTTGTGGTTGAAGGATTGAGCCGCGAAGAACTTGAGGCTATTCCCGGTGTTAGATCTGTGAGTAGATTCTCGAGGCAATCTGTTTTGCTCGTAAACGGCAGTGTAAGCGAATTAGTTACTCTCTACGGAGTTGAGCCAGGAAACGAGCACGCTATGTCCATCATTCCAAATAATATGATCTATGGCTCGGTGGAAGATCTCAGGGAAGGCGGTATTGTCCTTGGTGAGCCGCTGGCGTACCGCTTAGGTTTGATGCCTGGTGATAGCATAACGGTCTTGGTACCTCTGGTTAAAAATACCTGGAGGCTCGATACCCAAGTGATAAATGCAACCTTAATAGGCAGTTTCAAACTGGATTCTGAGCTAGATTACCATCTCTCATTAATGGACTTGACTACCTTGGAGGGGGTACTAGGGCAAAAAGCCCCTACTTACCGGCTGCGACTTGACGATATTTTTGTAGCGCCGAGTCTAAGCGAGGAATTAAGGGACAATATTAAAGTTACTGCAAGCGATTGGTCGGCAGACTATGGCGATTTTTTCAGAACAGTAAAGATGGAAAAGGTCATGATGTTCCTCTTGCTAATACTGGTGGTCGGAATTGCTGCCTTCAGTATTGTTTCCAGTCTGAGCATGCTTGTAAAGGAGAAACAATTCGATATCGCTGTGTTGCGTACCTGCGGATTATCGTCTCGTGAGGTAACAATAATATTTGTTGTACAGGGAGCTGTAATTGGAATTTGCGGTATCTTTCTGGGTGCTTTGTGTGGCTTGCCCTTAGCGTATTATGTGACGGAAGTTGTTGGTGCCATAGAGTCTCTTTTCGGTGTTAGCATGCTAACTGGTACCTATTTTGATTCGATACCATCAGATGTGCGTATCGGTGACGTTGCAGCTATCCTTCTAGTGTCTCTGTTCATTAGCCTTGTGGCGACGATATACCCAGCGTATCGTGCCGCATCGGTTGATCCGGCTCAGGTTCTCAGGTACGAGTAGGCCTCATGTTTCGCCTGGCATGTCGTTTCACCCAGTATCGCGCGATCCTCCAACGCCAATAAAGGCGGACAATGACAAACGCAAGACTGCCTAGAGATAAACCACAAACCAGAGAACCCAATATGAGTGGCTGCCAAACTGCACTGAGTTGGACAGAAAGCCATTCAAAAGATAGTTCTACTGAGTCAATGGTATTGGGTCTTCCAAGAATTAGCGTCCCTAAGCGGTATGTGAAGTAGAATATTGGTGGCATGGTAATCGGATTGCTAATCCAAACTAGGGCTATTGATAGTGGCACGTTGCAGTGCAGCAAGACGCATAGTAGTGCGCATGGAATCATTTGAAACGGCATTGGCAAAAAACAGCAAAATACGCCAACGAACGAGGCGACCGATACCGAGTAGCGGTTGAAATGCCAGAGGTTGGGTTCAAAAATGATTTCGTCGAGAAATTTTAGACACCTAACTTCCCGAAGCTGTGCGCGAGTTGGTAGCTGATTCTTTAACTTCATTAGTTTCAAATATGATGACCTAGCTCATTCTGCATCGCAGAATCTCCAATGCGAGTGAAAGCGAACCTCCTTTTAGGGTGTCACCTATATGTCAATTGTGGTGAAGGTCATATAAGTATCCCACGTGCTAGTGGTATCGGGAAGTGAATTGTATTTCCAGTGCATTTTCCGCATCTATTCTTGCATGTTAAATCACCCATTTCTGATAGAACGATCAGGTCTTTTTGGTGGTTTCTACTCGTCGTGTGTGAATTAGTAGCCCCGAGTGTGGCAATCTCTTGGTGAGAGGAAGAAGCCAAGGCCCGCTCGAGACACAAGTGAACGATTCTGGCACTGATGTATAGATGCGTTATGGGCCTTCCACGATTTCGGAAAGCTCGGCGATGAGCCTATCGTTTTGTTCTTTTGTCCCAATCGTAATACGCAATTTATCCGACAATCCGTCGTGGTCAAAAAAACGTACGAGAATATTTCGCTGCTTAAGTGCATGGTAAATGGCTTTTGCTGTATGAGTTTGCGGTACTGTCGCTAGTAAGAAGTTGGCTTGGCTAGCAGGCATTGAGAAGTCCAGTCTCTCAAGCTCATTATTAAGCACCTCACGTTCCTGTTTAACCCGCAGCCATGTTTGATTGGCGTAATCCTGTTCCTCGAGTGCAATCCTGGCGATTTTCTGAGAGATCCAGTCGAGGTTATAGCTGTCGCGAGTTTTTTCGATCATTGGTTTGATCAGGTGTTTGGGCCCAATGCCATATCCAAATCGAAGTCCAGCGAGAGAGTATCCCTTACTTAGGGTTCTTAGAATAACTAGGTTATCGATCTGCTCAACCAGTGGAATGGCATTGTAGGAAATATCAGCAAAGTCTACATAAGCTTCGTCGAGCAGCAAGATACCGTCGAGGCTGCTTGCAATTTTCTCAATCTGTTTGGTGCTGAGCAGTACGCCGGAAGGTGCGTGCGGATTTACCAGGAAAGTTAGTTTTGTTCCCAGTCCATTAAGCTGATCTGAGAACGATAAAGGAGGGTTCCAGTCACCTTGCAGTGGAATCTGAGTAATCGGACAGTTTTGTATTCTCGCTAGCACTGGATAGAGCGAATAGGTTGGCTGAGTAGTACCTATCATTTCGCCGGGGTCCACGAATGTAGTTATCATTAGCCTCAATAGTTCATCGCCACCACGAGTTGCGATTATATTTTCACGCTCTACACCGTGCAGTGTAGCTGCCATAGTGCGAAATTCGTCTGCCTGAGGGGGAGGGTATTGTCTCAGTACTTCTGATGAGAAGCGCCGTAAGATTTCCTCAATTGCGGGAGCTGGCGGATATGGGTTTTCGTTGGTATTTAACTTCAGAACGCTCGGGTCTTCTGGCTGCTCTCCGCTGATATAGCCTTCCATTTTAGCAATGTGTTCACGTTCCCAACTCAAGATGACTTCTCACCGAATGCGTCATAGCTAATATCCAGAATATGAAAATCAGTATCTCCCTTGGGTCGCTTAACGAGGACATCATCACCGATAGATCTTCCGAGCAAGCTTTTTGCCATGGGTGAATCCATGCTAATCCAGCGCTTTTTTAGGTCGAACTCGTCTGCACCAACAATTCGCAGTGTTGAAATCTCACCATTCTCATCTTCTAGTTTGAGCCATGCGCCGAAATACACCTTATCTTTCTTGTCCGGTTGTCGATCTACAATCTCGAGATTGTCAATCCGCTTGGTTAGGAAGCGAATGCGGCTATCGATTTCGCGTAATCTTTTTTTCCCGTAAATGTAATCCGCGTTTTCAGACCGATCACCTAGTGCAGCAGCGTCAGCAACTTTCTGTGTTATTTCCGGACGTTCCTTTTTGTATAGGAAATTTAATTCACTCCGTAAAGCATGTGCACCATCGGGTGTTATGTAGAATTTCTTATCGCTCATTGTTGGTCAATTGTTCTTCGATTGTTCGCCAGTCGATAAGTTTAAAGTTCTGATTCATCAAGAATCCATTATCATGGTTTTGATGATCATGCGCGATAAATGCACCTGCTGGATAATGTTCACCCAGAGATCGACTAGTGCCAAATATGCCGTCAGTACCGGTTACCGTATCATAAGTATTTTCGTTGATCTTGAATCGTCCGATTAGTTGATTGTTTTTTCTGTCAAATACTAGGTACGTTGAATTACCCTGGGAGGATGCAATCAGGTATCCGCTACCATCAGGTTTTGTGTATAAGGTGAGACCTTCGGCATCGGCACGAAGGGATCCCAATAATGTTACATTGATAACGCTTTTCGGAGCGCTCATTATATCTTTAGTAGAAAACCGCCAGATTGCTTTTTTTTCCTCCGACACGTATAGCGCACCATACTCATCGTCAACTACACATCCTTCTGCTGTTGTAGCAAGTTTGAACTCTGCAACTAGATGAGATTTTCCCTCTGCGTCGATGTGATACTGTGCGCTATGTCCATCCTGAGCAAACACAAAGTAATGCATCTCTCCGTCTTGTGTGCTATGTAAACAGATGCCGCGAAGATCGGATAAATTTGTTGGTGCTGGATCGAAAATACGTTTGATCCCCGTTTTGTCCACCTGATAGAAGTAGACGTCATTACTCCACCAATTGGTTGCGGAAACAAGTCCTCCGTCCGGACTAATTTCACCAAATCCATAACGGATATCGATATTGTTGGGTGTCCCTCCCGCTAGGAACTGAATTTGTTTTCCTGATAGGTCATAAACAAGTATCCCCGTTGGTTTTACCGGCTTTTGATTACTGGCCTTAAGCGTTGCGAGGATCAGTGATTTCTCAGGATGTTGGTTGTCAACCCATATAGTGACATCGTCGACAGAATCACCATGGTATGGCGAAGGTTCAGTTTCCATTGTTGCAAAAACGGAAAACAGGCTACCAGCTGCGAGAATGGCCGGCAGTTGTGAGAACAAAACGCTGGCCTGCAGAAATAGAGAGTTAAACAAGATTTTGACCAATGCTAGATAAAGGAGAAACCTGCCATATGGTATTCTGTAGAGCAAGCGTGATGTTGTCGAGTACGAATAAAAAAGGGCTTGAATCAGTCCGCACTGACCCCACTATCTTTGTTACTAAACCTCTGTAGAGAAAATATTGGTTTAGCTGATAAATACTTGATGGAACGAACATGCGAATAGATAAGTTTACAAGAAAGCTTCAGGAAGCAATTTCAGACGCTCAGTCTATAGCCGTGGGCAGAGACAATAATTTTATCATGCCACAGCACTTGGTACTTGCGCTATTGGAGCAACAGGGAGGGACTACCGCGCCACTCCTATTCAGAATGGGTGTGGATGTGTCTTTGTTCGTCCAGGATGTTAAGCAATCAGTCGATCAGTTACCGAAGATACGCGATAACCAGGGTGATATTCGGATGTCGCCTGAACTGGAGCAATTAGTGAATCTCGCCGATAAGTCAGCGCAACGAAGAGATGATCAGTTTATTTCAAGTGAACTGGTGCTGTTGGTCAGTATTGATAGTAATGAGCTAAAGGTGCTGTACGAAAAGCATGGCATCCGAAAAGCTTCGCTCGAAAGGGTCATAGACCAAATAAGAGGTGGCGAGAACGTTGAAGATGCAAATGCAGAAGATACACGTCAAGCGTTGGAAAAGTACACGCTTAATCTCACGGAGAGAGCGGAGGTCGGTAAGCTTGATCCAGTTGTAGGGCGTGATGAAGAGATCCGTCGTACTATCCAGGTTCTTCAAAGACGCACCAAAAATAATCCAGTACTGATTGGTGAGCCAGGTGTTGGTAAAACCGCGATAGTTGAGGGATTGGCGCAGAGAATAGTTAACGGGGAAGTGCCCGATGCTCTGCGCGACAAAAAGATTCTTGCCCTTGATATGGGCGCGCTGATAGCAGGCGCGAAATTCAGAGGAGAATTTGAACAAAGACTTAAGGCCGTCTTGAATGAGCTTGCCCGGGAAGAGGGCAGTGTCATCTTGTTCATCGATGAAATCCATACAATGGTCGGTGCAGGTAAGGCAGAAGGCGCGATGGATGCAGGGAACATGCTCAAGCCAGCGCTGGCCCGTGGCGAGTTGCATTGTGTAGGCGCTACAACACTGGACGAATACCGACAATATATCGAATCAGATGCTGCGCTGGAAAGACGTTTCCAAAAGATTCAGGTGGGTGAGCCAACCGTTGAAGACACGATTGCGATACTGCGTGGTTTAAAGGAACGTTACGAGATCCACCACGGCGTTGATATCACTGACCCAGCAATTATTGCAGCAGCAAGACTTTCACATCGATATATCACTGACCGCCAGCTTCCGGATAAAGCTATAGACCTTGTCGATGAGTCTGCAAGTCTGATTCGTATGGAGATGGATTCGAAGCCAGAGGGTATGGATCGTCTTGACCGACGTCTTATTCAGCTAAAAATTGAACGCGAGGCACTTAAAAATGAAGACGATGAGGCCTCTATCCAACGCTTGGAGGCGTTGAATGAAACTATCCATGAGTTGGAGAAGGAGTTCGCAGATCTTGATGAGATTCTGAGCGCAGAGAAAATTGCGTTACATGGTAGTCAACAGGTTAAAGAGAAGCTGGAGCACGCGAAACTGGAGATGGAATCTGCCCGCCGCGCTGGAGATCTGACCAAGATGTCTGAGCTGCAGTATGGCTTGATTCCGGATCTGGAAAAGAAGCTACAGAGTGCCGCCCAAGCTGACCCCTCTGCAATGCAGCTATTGCGTAATAAAGTTACTGAAGAGGAAATCGCCGAGGTCGTGTCGAAATGGACAGGCATTCCTGTTACGAAGATGCTGGAGTCAGAGAAGGCGAAGCTGCTTCAGCTCGAGGAGGAACTGCACAAGCAGGTGATCGGGCAGGAAGAAGCAGTCAGTGCAGTTTCTAACGCGGTCCGTAGAACCCGAGCAGGTCTAGCCGATCCCAATAGGCCGAATGGCTCTTTCTTGTTTCTGGGTCCTACGGGGGTTGGTAAGACGGAGCTTTGTAAAGCCCTAGCTCGGTTCTTATTTGATACCGGGGATGCACTAATTCGGGTGGATATGTCGGAATTCATGGAAAAGCATTCGGTCGCTCGGCTAATAGGTGCTCCCCCAGGGTATGTTGGATTTGAGGAAGGTGGTTATCTCACTGAACTGGTTCGTCGCAAACCTTATTCAGTGATCTTGCTGGATGAGATTGAGAAGGCGCATGTTGATGTGTTCAATATTCTGTTGCAGGTACTTGATGATGGGCGACTTACCGATGGACATGGTCGAACGATAGATTATAAGAATACGGTATTGGTGATGACGTCAAATCTTGGATCAGATCTGATTCAGGGCATGTCGGGAAAGTCCTACGACTCGATGAAAAGCGCGGTGATGGGTGTAGTCAGCCAACATTTTCGACCAGAGTTTCTAAATCGGATCGATGATGCGGTTGTATTCCATGTTCTCGAAAAAGATCAGATTCTAGGTATCGCCAAGATCCAGCTCCATATCCTCCAGGAACGATTAATGGACTCGGACATCTGTATCAAGTTCGACAAAGATGCTTTGTCTTATCTTGTAGATGTAGGGTACGACCCAGTCTATGGAGCTCGACCCCTGAAAAGAGCAATTCAGCAGCATATAGAGAATCCCCTTGCTCAGGCGTTGCTGGAAGGTCGCTTTATCGCCGGAGACAAAGTGGAGGCGCGAATTGTAGGGGGCCAGCTCCATTTTAATAAAATAATCAAAAACAAGGACGTACAAAGTTGATCTAAAGTTATCTGTACGTTGATCTACACATTATACTGTACATATGAACAGTATAATGTTACTGTTCATATGTACAGTATGAATCGGAAATAACCATGAGCAATGAAATCAATCATTCTATCTTGGCAATGCAGGCTGCGAAAAGAATGAGACGAGTCAAGCAAAAACGAAAAAACGGGCATGTAATCTGTCACCACCTGAAGAAAATGTTGGATGACAAACAAATGTGCCCGAGTGTGAGATCACTTGTATATACTCTAAATTTAGCAAGGGATTTGGCCGGTAGTATCGTTTATGGACAGGCAGTGGTGCGGCGGATGGATGGTGTTCCTGTTGGGGTCCTAGCGGAAAAACAATTCTCTCTGGGCTTAGGTCTATAAAGTTGAATTGATCAAATCGATGCTTATGGATACCAAACGGTGACCTGATTCAGCCATGCCAGATTGCTCGCTGCCTGTGCGAGTTTGTTCTCATACTCATAAGGCTATTTAGCTTTGCGAATTAGGAATAACTCGAGGTTAATGTCTCCTTCAAAATAGTGCAGGGTGATTTTTCTAACTCGTTTTTTGTTCAAGAGGTCTTTTTAGACGTTGCTCAGTTAGCGGCCCACTCTGTGGCCCAGAAGTGTTATCGATGGTTCGTGTTCCTCAATCTCTGCAGCATCCTCTGCATCGAAGTGAATAGTTGGGTTGGTTATACAGCTAAATGTATCAAGAAACTCTCCGGTAACCGATTTTCCGATTTGATGTCCTCCAGATACAGTCATCGGACGGTTTGCCTGCAGAAGGAGATTCAGTAGATCAGCGGTACCCATGCCCCGTGCTCTCTGATGGTATTCTCCCTTGCTACTTTCAACATTCTTGATCCTTTACTAGATCTCTGAACCGAGGTATCGATAGCGTCATATGAACGACTTCTTCGACTGCTTAGCTGCCAACCGATCGAGGCTAGCATTTGCAGCAACGCATTACAGAGTAGAGCACCCCCAACACCAAATAAAAAATGATTAAAGACAGGGGATCAGAGTGATGACGGTAGTTGTTGCCTAGGAATAGGGAAGATTAGGTATGCTATCTGAGTCCTTATGTAATACTGCAAAAAACTCTCTGGCAGTGATTGATAATACATTAACCGCCGGCAAATTGGCCGTCCCAAGCGTATCAATGGTTAGGGGGCTATCAATATGAGTCTTAAGCAGAAACCGCTGAACTCGCTCAGGACAAGTAGGTTATGAGTTTCGTGTTGGTAAACAGGCGTTTGTTATCGAAGTAGCCATGATCTAAAGGTTAGTAGTAAGTGCTTCGTTGGACTAATTTTAATCCATGGGATGAGTTAATAATGCATGAGATAATATGTTCTAGTTTTCATAGAGGACGGCATGGATTTTCTTCATACCTGTGTAGTTGGTGGTGGCGTTGTTGGGTTGGCAATTGCGCGAGATCTATCAAAGTTTGGCCCTGATGTAGTGGCGCTGGACCGTGAGCTTAAATATGGCCAGGGGGTGAGCAGTCGCAACAGTGAGGTTATACATGCGGGGATCTATTATCCAAAGAACTCGCTAAAGGCAACGCTTTGTGTGCGCGGCAAGAATTTGCTTTACGAGTATTGCGAAACCCATGGTGTGGCCTATAAACGCTGTGGCAAATTGATTGTTGCCACGGAATCAGCTGAGGAGGATGAACTTTCTGGGATCTTAGATAAAGCCAATGCGAATGGGGTTAATGATCTCGAATTCTGGTCACCGAATAAGATTACTCAAGAAGAACCCAATGTAAAGGCGACACTTGCTTTGCATTCACCTTCTACTGGGGTGATTAGCAGCCATGATCTTATGACTGCATATCTGGCAGATTTAGAATCCAATGGCGGTATGTTTATCGGTGGCACCAATGTCGTTGCCATTGAAGTAATGGGTGATCGCTACGTTGTTCACTGTGATATGCAAGGGGATAGTTTCACTTTTGAGTGTGCCGTATTGGTGAATTCCGCAGGATTGGGAGCCCAGCAGGTTGCGCATTCAATTGATGGTCTGGATGACCAGACTATTCCTACTTTGTACTACTGCAAGGGTAACTACTTTACTTTGTCGGGCAAACCTCCATTTTCCCGTCTGATTTATCCTGTACCGGAAAAGTCTGGGGCGGGACTTGGGGTACACGCGACGATTGATTTGGCTGGACAGGTTAAGTTTGGTCCAGATGTTGAGTATATTAAAAGCGAGGATTACGAGGTCTCGGAAGACCGAATTGATGATTATTATGCGGCAGTGCGCAGGTATTACCCGTCACTCGCAGATGATCAACTTACTCCTGGTTACGTAGGGATCCGCCCTAAGCTACAAGGACCGTCTGATAGACCTATGGATTATGTTATTCAGACGTCAGATGATCATAAGCTTCCCGGCCTAATACAGTTGTACGGTATAGAGTCCCCCGGATTGACTTCATCTCTCGCGATTGCGGAACATGTATCCCGTTCACTTCAAGACATGTACTAAGTCTTTATGGCGACCCATTCCGGACATGATCATTCTGGTGATCAGTCAGATTTTCATAGCATAAATCTGAGTTTTGTTGTTGCCGTAGCAGTTAACCTCCTTTTCACGATATTCGAAGCAGTCTATGCATATCTGGCGAATTCAATGAGCTTGTTGGGCGATGCAGGACATAACCTTTCGGATGTGCTTGGCCTCTTGCTAGCTTGGGGTGCTGCGTACCTTGTGACCAAGAAGGCCAGTCAGATGTACAGCTATGGTTATCGTCGCACCACGATACTAGCTGCAATCATGAATTCGATCGTACTTGTATTTGTTTCAGGCTACATCGCTGTTGAGTCTCTTGAGCGTTTTTTTACACCTATACCAGTAGCAGAGATTGCAATTATGGTGGTTGCGGGTATCGGCATTCTGGTAAATGCTGGGACAGCGTTACTCTTTGCTAAGAACAGCAAGAGTGACCTCAATCTGCGCGGTGCGTTTCTTCATCTGGCTTATGACGCGGCAATTTCTGCGAGTGTTGTTTTTGCTGCAATATTTATTTACTTCACTGGGTGGCTTTGGGTCGACCCTGCTGTTGGATTGTTGATAGTAATGGTGATTGTGGGTGGTACCTGGGGTTTGTTAAGAGACTCGACTAACCTTATTCTCGATGCTGTTCCGAAGAGTATCGAGAGGCAACGGGTTCAGGAGTTTCTGATGAATATTGACGGTGTAAGTCAAGTTCACGATCTACATATCTGGGCAATGAGTACGAACGAGAACTGTTTGACGGCACATCTCGTGATGCCTAACAACAACCTGTGGGACTCTGAATCAGGTTACTCAGAGATTGGGCAGTCTTTGAAGAAGCAGTTTAATATCCATCACGTGACTCTTCAGGTAGAGAAAGACCTAAATTGCTCTTTCCAGGACTGTGACTAGTTCCTATATAGCGTCGGTTCCTGAATCTTTGTTATTGTATAATATACGGAATCCATTGATTTTATTAGCTTTTTATGGGTTGGTTACCTGGATTTTACGTCGTAATTTGTGGGTTTTGTGCTAGAGTACGCAATCATCACAAAGAGGAGACCAGCTGAGTGTTCGAAATAGTGCAGGCGGGTGGTTCGCTAATGATCCCAATCATCTTATGCTCTGTAATTTCAGCGGCCATTTGTGTTGAAAGGTTCTGGACGCTTCGTACAAGACAAATTGCCCCACGTAACTTGTTATCTCAGGTTTGGAACTGGATTAAGAACAACGAACTAGACGCCAAGCGGCTGCGAGAGCTAAAGAGTGGGTCTCCACTTGGACAGATCCTCGCGGCTGGAGTGATCAATCACCGTGGTGGCAGGGATGTCATGAAAGAAAGCATTGAGGAGGTAGCTTCTCATGTCGTGCATGAGTTGGAGCGCTACTTGAATACGTTGGGCACAGTAGCAGCGATTACTCCGTTGCTCGGGCTTCTCGGTACAGTGATCGGGATGATCAGAGTCTTTACTTCCATCAAGCTTGAGGGAACTGGTAATGAAGCGGCCCTCGCGGGTGGTATTTCAGAAGCATTGATAACGACTGCAGCGGGTTTGACGGTCGCAATTCCGAGCTTGTTCTTTTATCGCTTTTTTCAGCGGCGTGTCGATGATTTGGTAGTTGGCATGGAGCAGGAGGCGCTAAAGCTGATCGAGGTAATGCATAGCGAACGTGTAGATAGAGCTGATGGCAAGAAAGCGGAAGTTGCGAAGGTGAACATCAGGTGAAGTTCGCCCGTCGCGCCAATACCGATGTGGAAATTAATTTGACGCCACTGATAGATGTGGTCTTCTTGCTACTCATTTTTTTTATGGTTTCAACAACCTTTATCAAAGAAACTCACCTGTCTATTGATTTGCCTGAGGCCCTAGTAGACCCGGCATGGGTTGCCAAGGAGCAGATAGAGGTTTCAATTACTAAGCAGGGTAATATGGCCGTTAATGGCATCGCTTTGATTAATGAGAAACACGATACTCTGAAGAGTGCGCTTGAGGAGGTGAGTGCTGGAAATAATGCGACGTCTCTGATTATCACGGCGGATGCTGCAACACCACATCGGTTTGTCGTGATGGCTATGGATGTGGCAGGGCAGTTGGGCTTCATTAAACTTAGCATTACTACTAAGAATGTTGGCCCCAAAGAATAATCAACAACCACTAGTACAAGCTAAAGGATCTGACGCCCAGATCTATAAGCGGCTGCTGTCATACGTTGTACCCTATTGGGTGGCATTTCTCATTAGCATTATCGGCTATTTGCTGTTTTCAGTCTCTAACGTAGCCTTCCTCCAGTTAATTAGCTACATCGTTGACTCTCTGCAGGGTAATGATCCGCTTCTACAGAGTGAATATGCCAATTTGTTTGCCGAATTGTTCGGTGTTTCTGACTCGCTGAATCGGACAGTGATTCCTTTAGCCATCATTGCGCTGGTACTGAGTCGTGGTGTTGGCACCTTTATTGGAGACACTTTCATTACCTACGTGTCGACTAATCTCGTTCATGATCTGCGACTTCAGCTATTCAATCAGCTTATGCGGTTGCCAACTAGCTTTTTTGATGCTACCCAGCAGGGTCATCTTGTTGCCAAGGTTACATTTCACGTGACTCAGGTAACTGGTGCGGCGACGGACGCAGTTAAGGTAATTATCAGAGAAGGTTTTACCGTTATTGGCTACCTCGGGTTTCTGTTATATCTTAACTGGAAGCTAACGCTCATTTTTCTTGCAGTTGCGCCAATGATTGGCCTGCTCGTGATGCTGGCGGGAATTAGGTTTCGGCTCATTAGCGAAAGAATTCAGCAATCCATGGGAGATGTGACCCATGTCGCGTCTGAAGCAGTTCAGGGCCATAGGGTTGTCCGCATCTTTGGCGGTGCAGAATATGAGAAGCAACGCTTTGCCAAAGCAAGTAATAATTACCGACGCCAATCTATGAAGATGGTTGTGACTGCGTCTATCGCCACGCCTACTACTCAATTGCTCGTGGGGTTGGCCTTGGCGGGACTGGTTTGGCTGGTTCTAGATCCTTTATTGTTGGCGGCAATGACAGCTGGAAGTGTTGTTGCTTTCATCACCACAGGGGGCTTGCTCGCTAAGCCGATTCGGCAGCTTTCAGAAGTAAATGCAACGGTACAAAAAGGTCTTGCTGCGGCAGAAGATATCTTTGATCTGTTTGATCAAATTACTGAGAGAGATAACGGGACCGAGATGCTCAAGTTCGTTAAGGGGCAGGTCGAGTTTCGCGAAGTTTCATTCAGCTATGGTAATGATCTCCCGCAGGTTTTGAGGGCATTGAGTTTTACAGTAAAACCTGGGGAGATTATTGCTTTGGTCGGCCGCTCTGGAAGCGGCAAGAGCACCCTAGCAAGTCTAATTCCACGTTTCTATTCACCGACAAGTGGTTCGATACTGATTGATGGCATGCCTATCGAGGAGCTTTCACTGGTTAACTTGCGTCAGCACATTGCACTAGTCACACAGGAGGTTACTCTGTTTAATGATAGCATCGCCAACAATATTGCTTATGGGAGTCTTGGTGATGCGCGTGAAGAAGACATTATAGCTGCAGCTCAAAAGGCATACATCTGGGAGTTTATAACGGAACTTGAACATGGACTTGATACAGTCATTGGTGACGATGGTGTTTTGTTGTCTGGTGGGCAAAGACAGCGACTAGCGATAGCGCGAGCGTTTCTTAAGGATGCGCCGCTGTTAATCCTTGATGAGGCTACTTCAGCTCTAGACTCAGAGTCGGAACGCTACATTCAATCAGCCTTGGAGGAGGTGGTAAAAGGGCGAACAACATTCATCATTGCACACAGATTATCCACTATAGAGAGCGCGGACCGTATATTGGTTATAGATAATGGATCGATTATAGAGCAGGGTAGGCACGCAGAGCTGTTGGCGCTGAATGGTCACTACGCTAATTTGCATTCGCATGGGTCTGAAGAAGAGAACAGCTCTTCTAAGAACGAGATAGATATAGGTCAATCTCTTCCTATAGATAGAAACGCGAGGAAAGGTTGGGATTTCCATCCTCTGGTTCGTGCCTGGTATAGCGATGCAAGTTGGCTTAATGTGCTAAGCCCACTTGGACGTTTGTATGAGAAATTGGGGAGGTGGCGGCGAAGCCGCATCGAGAAGCATCAATGGCAGGCACCTGTACCGGTGATTGTGGTAGGTAATATTAATATTGGTGGGACAGGAAAATCACCTCTGGTGATCTCGCTAGTGGAACAATTCAAGGCGCGTGGTTATACCCCGGGTGTCGTGAGCAGGGGGTATGGCGGTGTTTCAGCAGAGTATCCTCTGGAGGTTAAAGATACTGTAGACGCGAACGTTTCGGGTGATGAGCCACTTATGATTTCGAAGCGATCGCATGTTCCTGTAGTCGTCGACCCCGATCGTGTTGCAGCTGTTAGGTATCTGTTAGATAAGCACAATTGCAATGTCGTTATTAGCGATGATGGACTTCAGCACTATCGCTTGCGGAGAGATGTGGAAATCGCAGTCGTCGATGGGGAAAGAGGATTGGGCAACGGTCGTTGTCTGCCCGCTGGTCCGCTGCGCGAGTCGGCTGAACGCCTAGACGAGGTTCATTTTGTAGTTACCAATGGAGAGGTCAGTGACGAGTTGCCATGTGATAGCGTGTTGATGAAGATTGAGGCGACAAGTTTTGTGAATCTAGGGACAGGAGAAAAAGTTAGTGTTGATCAGTCACTTTTTGAATATGTTCACGCTGTCGCAGGTATCGGAAATCCTCAGCGATTTTTTGAGGAGCTTCGAGGCCTGGGGATAGAAATTGTGGAGCATCCTTTCGCAGATCATCATAAATTTGAATCCAGTGACTTCCGATTTGAACATTCCTTGCCTGTAGTAATGACGGAGAAAGACGCTGTTAAGTGTGGGTATCTCGATATAGACCTGTCGTTGGTTTGGTACCTTGAAGTTACGGCTCGATTGCCCGAAAGTTTTTTCGATTCGGTGGTTGATAAGATAGGAATTCATCCATCTTTAGCGGTAGCGTCAAATGACGGTTGACAAAAAACTACTTACTATCCTGGTTTGTCCGATTTGCAAAGGGGATCTTCACTATCAAGAAGATGTGCAGGAGCTCATATGTCGGCTAGACAAGCTGGCCTATCCGATTAGAGATGATATTCCAGTCATGCTTCCGACTGAAGCGAGGCAATTGAGGGATAGCGAAAGGTAAGAAGATAGGCATGAATTTCTCTGTTGTTATTCCAGCACGTTACTCGTCAACCCGGTTGCCTGGGAAGCCTCTGATAGACGTTGCGGGAAAGCCAATGGTGCAACGAGTATACGAACAAGCAAAACAAAGTAGCGCCAGTAGCGTAGTTGTAGCAACTGACGACTACAGGATTCAATCTGTGGTGGAAGCCTTTGGAGGCGTGTCTTGTATGACGTCACCTACACATCCGTCTGGAACGGACCGGCTACAGGAGGTAGCCAAGTTGCTTGAATATGAAGATGATCAGGTTGTTGTGAATGTGCAAGGCGACGAGCCACTTATGCCACCAGATGCCATCGATCAGGTCGCCGCTATCTTGGAAGACCCCGACATACAGATTGCCACGCTTGGCGAGCCGATTATCGACGTCGAGGATTTTCAAGATCCGAATGTCGTTAAGGTTGTCATTGATGGAAATGGATGTGCCTTGTACTTTAGCAGAGCACCTGTTCCCTGGGCACGAGAAGAATCGTCAGGTATTGATGCGAAATTGCCACGGCAAATACATGCGATAAAGCACCTAGGGATATATTCGTATCGCGTATCGATGTTAAATGCATATGTTAATTGGCCACAAACTGATCTCGAGCAGGTAGAGAAACTCGAGCAATTGCGTGTCTTGTGGTATGGCGTCAAGATCCATACCGCGATTAGTCGGGTTCCGATTCCTCCTGGAATTGACACGGAAAAGGATTTGCAGCGTGTGATTCAGTTGATCGAGTCAGTTGGATAAAGGATTATTGAAATTGACGGAATAGTTAAAAACCAGAATCTTAAACCTTTAAATACGTTTCGGTTAAAGTCTGTTGCTGAGTATTACTGCCGAATATCTGACAAAACCTCCTTGGATCAGGCATTACGCTTTGTGCGTGACCATGAGCTAAATATTAATATTTTAGCAGGAGGGAGCAACGTGATTCTTGCCGAATGGTTACCTGGTATTACGCTGCACATTGACACTCGAGGCATATTCTATGGGCCCGACGAAGGTATGGTGGTTGTCTCTGCCGGAGAAAACTGGCATAGCTTTGTCTTAGATACAATTAGTCAAGGTTTGAGTGGGCTAGAGAACCTTTCATTAATTCCCGGATGTGTTGGCGCTGCTCCTATTCAAAATATCGGCGCATACGGTGCTGAACTTGCTAATGTATTTGTATCACTTAATGCACTAGATCTTGAGACAGGCGATTGGATGACCTTTGATAAGGCTGAATGTGGATTTGGTTATCGCCATAGCGTTTTTAAGGGCTCTAAAAAATATATTATCGATTCCGTAACGTTTCGACTAAACACAACGTTTCATCCAAATTTAGATTATCCTGGCGTGTCGGATATGCTTGCCAAAAAGCATATCGTGTCGCCAACTGCGAAGCAGGTCAGTGATGCGATTTGCTCTATACGCCAGCAAAAATTGCCAGATCTGGCTGAATGGCCGAATGTCGGGAGCTTTTTCAAGAACCCAGTGATTTCGAGAAACAGGTTTTTGTCGTTACGGAATAAGTTCTCGAGGCTTGTAGGCTGGGATCAGCCAGACGGCAGTGTAAAGGTTTCTGCCGCAGCGATTCTCGATCAGATGGGATTCAAAGGAGAGTCAGTCGGTGACGTTTCTCTTTCGACTCAGCACAGTCTGGTGTTTGTCAATTACGGCCATGCTACGTCTACGCAGGTTTTCGAATTGGCAGGAAAGATTCAAGATGCGGTAAGGAAAAGATATGATATTCTGATGGAACTGGAGCCTTCAGTATTACCGCTTCCATGAATCTTCCTCTGAAACCTCCTTTGGTATAGGACTATCTTGCATGGTAGGTTCGTCATCAGTTGCGGGCATGTCTTCAATCGTTTTTATTGTCTCTTCAACTATTATAGCGTCTGTATTTTCTACAACAGTTTCCTCGACAGTCTCTTCAACTGTTTTTTGAACTGTGGAATCTGGCACGGAAACTTCTTCCAGATTGGAGAACTGAAGCGCGGGCGAGGTGTCCTGCGACACTGTTCCCAGTATATCATTTTCTACTTCCACAGCATCAGTTAAAACGGGTGCTTTTTCTCCACCACCCCTCGGGTCATTAGTGGCTCGCCCCCAGGCACTAGGGTGTGTTAGGCCTAGGTCGATCGCGACATATGTTAGTATTTCTGGCTGTTGACGAGGTGGCGTGTCTATTAACACTGAGCCTGTGACCGCCTGGCGAGGGCTGATGCGCGGGTCATTCCTAGCTCGACCCCATCCCCAGGGCTCCCTTATTTGGATGGTATCCTCCGATACCGCGGGGGTACTAACTGCTGTCGTGACCTGAGGTGACTGGGTTGTTGGCTGTGCTCGCGCCATTTCCTTGGTCTCAGCCTGGTTTTTTACCGGTTCTGAGATTGGATTTTCTGTCACTTCTTGATTCTCGACGGTAGCGGTGGCATTTGCTGGTTTTTCACTGCGTCGTTTTCTTTGGTTGCGCTCACGCTGGCCTTGATTTCTCTTATCATCTGACCAGGTTTGTCTCCCTCTGTCACTATTAATGTTTTCGTGCTCTTGAGCTTTGCTTATATCCTCTTTTCGATGACTTTGTTTCCTGCGAGAGTCATGTTTCCTCTTCTGAGAATCATTTTGTCCAGTTTCATTCTTACTCTTGGGTATTTCGTCTTTAGCAGAAGCAGCCTTCGCAGACTTAATTTTCTTTGAATCGGTTTTTTTTCCTCCAGCACCTCCTTTATTTCGATTTGAATCGGAATTCTCCAACCTAGAACGATTTCCGTCTACGCCCTTTCGACCTTTGTTTGATTGTCGTCGTCTATCGTTGTTGCGTCTGTTTGCTTTTTTAGCAGATGCTTTCTTTCTATCGACCGAAGTGAAGAGTCTAACAAGCCGGGTAAATAATCTTGGTTTTTCTTCTGCCGGTGGAAGCGCAGCGGGGAGTTGTGTGTTAACAACAGCTTTTTCTGAATTAGGGCGAATTGCATTGGGTTTAGTTGGTGGTGGTTCGTCCTCGTCCGCGCTGGTTATCTCGTAACTTGCAGTCGACTTTTCAGAGTTATTCTCACGAATTCGCTCCACTCGATAGTGCGGCGTATGCATTTCAGGATCGGGAACCACTACCACCCTGACGTCGTTACGCTGCTCAATTTCGCTTAGTATGTTTCGCTTTTCATTAAGTAGAAATGATGATACTGCAATGGGTAAGAAGGCGCGAATCTCTGAACTCGTCTCCTTAAGTGCCTCTTCTTCCACAATGCGGATTACCGCCAAGGATGAGGATTCGATATCACGAATAGTGCCAAGGCCTTCACATCTAGGGCAGACAATCCCGCTTGTCTCACCAAGTGATGCTCGCAGTCGCTGTCGTGACATCTCCAAGAGTCCAAACTTTGAAATTCGACCTACCTGAACACGTGCTCGATCAACTTGTAGTGCGTCACGCATTCGGTTTTCTACGGCTCGCTGATTCTTGGGCGAAGTCATATCAATGAAGTCTATGACGATCAGG
>MDTE01186481.1_pt1 | contig 23607 bp, 12 predicted proteins | sample 811231 | NCBI WGS metagenome assembly MDTE01 (sample SAMN05326651, study PRJNA326480) | marine metagenome | isolation source: seawater | place: Indian Ocean: Red Sea | collected 2010 | reverse complement strand
GGGGGCTTGATCGTCGGTGGACTCGGGTGTGGACTCGGGTGTGGATTCGGGTGTGGATTCGGGTGTGGATTCGGGTGTGGATTCGGGTGTGGATTCGGGTGTGAGGGTTGCGTCGGGTGGGGTAACCGGCCCCGCGTCTGGCAGGACCGGGTCCATCACCTCAGGTTTGTATGTCGCGAGGTAACTGTAGAAACCGTCATCAGCTGTTTGCTCATCATTAAGTTGGGTGAGCCGTTCCGTTGCAAAGTCTGCCAGGGCACTTTCGGAAGCCAGGGTTTTCAGCTCTTCATAGTATTTCACTGCTGCGTTGTGGTTTTCGTCGCGATTCCGCTCGGCGACTGCCATTCTTGTTTCGTACGCCTTGGCCAGTCCGTAGATCGCTTCTCGGTGTAGTTCTAAGTGCTGTTTGCTGGTTGGGCCGATCAGGTCCCGGGCCTCTTCGTATTTCTTACAAGCTGCTTCGAGTTGTTTTTTCGCTTCATTCTTGTCGGCCTGGTAGGCACTGTTGATACCCATGGCCAGGGCAAGATTTGCTGATTTGACCGTGGCCCACGCGATCACGTTCGTATTGTCACTAAGCATTGGGACCATGTAGATCAAGGAGCTTTGTGCCACTTTTTGCTCGTCGATGAACTCATTCAGCCGTTCGTAGTTTTCGCTGTTGTCACCTAGTGTCGACGAAGGTGGCACAGCGACCTGGAACAACTCCTGCCATGCTGCCGCATTCCGGCTCTCATTGAGATCTTTCAGCCCGTACCACACCCCTGCGAAAACAAATACAACCAGAAAGACCAGCACCAAGGGCACTCTTAGTTCTGGTGCGATCGGTAATTTTTCCACGAGAGCTTGCAGCAACGAGGACAAAGAGTCCGCTTCCTGTTCCTCTTTGAGTTCTGGCTTCGGTTTGCGTTCTGGTTTCATGCTTGGAAAACTCCACGTGCAAATCGGTGAGTGCGACGGAGCACAGCCACCACGGTGAAAATACCCCATCTGCCAGCACGGCCAGGGGAACCCACCAGGATTATAAGTGTCGTGACGCCGCGGTCCCGCTGCATACCGACAACAATTCATGGTTGTCGGGGCGGTTGGGTGTTCCGGAACGCCGGTACCGAATAACTGGATGTCGGGACTGATTTTGCGCAAGTATAGAGATACCAATAAAATAACGTCAAGAGACAGGGGGGGAGCGGCCGATCCCGCAGGTGGCCAAATTCGGGCGTATGATAATAATAGATTGGCAACCCGCGAACGGGTTTGCCCGGATGGCGGTTACCGGAGGTGGGCCGCTCTCTGCTGACCACGGCCAACGTTTCTGTTGGTCCTCCTTTGATTGTCGAACGGCGGTTCAGCCGGATGCGTTTTGCCCTTGTTTTGACGATCCTGGCGCTGGTGGCCTGCCTGGTGGCAGGGGTTGTGCTGCTGCGGCCAGCACCAGACCCCGAGCCAGTGGACGTGATGCCTGCCGGGGATTCGGTTGCCGGAGTTTCCAAGGATGCCCCCAGTCCCCAGGAGTTTTTGGGGGCGACCGCGTGCCGTGATTGCCATGCGGAGATGTTCTCAGGATTTTCCCGGACCGCGCACCATCGAACCTCCTTGCTGCCGAGCCCTGAAACCATGCTGGGGACTTTTCCCGGGGTGATGGAGACTGCAAATCCCGATCTGCATTTTGAGTTGGAGCAGACCGAAGACGGTTTTTTTCAGTCAGCGGTCGGTTTTCGTAACGGTCGCTCGGATCGCCAGCGGCAACGTATCGACCTGATCTTAGGGAGCGGCAAGCTAGGGCAGTCGTTTTTGTATTGGCGCACGAATGGGTTTGGAGAACACGAGCTATTTCAACTACCGGTTTCTTATGTGACGCCCAGTGACAAGTGGGAAAATAGTCCTGGATACAATGACGGCCAGGCGGATTTCGATCGTGTGATCCAGCCGCGGTGTCTTGAGTGTCATACCACCTGGTTCGAGTCTTCTGCTCGCCCGCGACCCGGGGTAAATGCCTACGATCGGGAGCGTTTTGTGTTAGGCATTTCCTGTGAAAAATGCCATGGTCCCGGACTTGAGCACGTGACCTACCACCGAGCGCATCCAGAGGCTGGAAGCCCTCGTTACATTACCCATCCGGGGTCCTTGCCGCCCCAGCGGCAAATCGAACTTTGTTCTTTATGTCACTCCGGAGCTGGAATTCCCCTCAAGCCAGCGTTCAGCTATCGTCCCGGTAAAGCGCTTGATGAGTTTCTCGAACTGCCCCCGTACGATGAGCAGAACCGGATTGGCGTCCACAGCAACAATCAGGTCGCCCGGTTGAGTAAAAGTCGATGTTTTCAAGAAACGGAGGGAATGACCTGCACAACTTGTCACGATTTGCATCGTTTTGAACGCGGCGATCTGGCGGTGTTTTCCCAGCGATGTTTGCAGTGCCATCAGGTTGGATTGACTGGAACGCATCGGGCCTTGGGGACCCAGCTCAACAACAATTGCATCGATTGCCACGTCCTTAAACACGAGGACAAGAAGACACCATTTGAAACTCCCGAGGGTACTTTCTACGTCGAGATGAGAGATCACCTGATCGGGATCTACCCGGCTGCCAGTGCGGCTTATCTGAAACAAAACGGCTTGGAGTCAGAAACCAAATGACGGGTAATGCTGTTGATTTTGCTCCATTGGTGTACGGCATTCTGATCGCCGTTCTCGGCTTTTTGCTGGGATGGCGGTGGCGTAGCAGGCGGCTTGGAACACTTCTGGCAGTCGTTGGTTTTGCGATCGGCTTTTTGTTTGCTGCGATTCTCCCAGCTCTATGGCCGGAAGTCACTGAAGAGCAGGTTGCTCCGGTTGCCACGGGGCGAGAAGGGCTGCAGGACGTCTCGTTTCTGGGGGCAGAGAGTTGCCGCGAGTGCCATCAAGAAAAATATGAGGGGTTTCGGCACACCGCGCACCACCTGACTTCCCAATTGCCGAGCGAAGCAGCGATCCTGGGGTCTTTTTCCGCGGACCAGAACGTTTTTCAGACCGGTAATCCGAAGTTGAGTTACCTGATGGAGCAACGTGGCGATGAGTTCTATCAAACAGGGATTCTGCAACGTGGCTCAACAGAGGAGAGGCGGACTGAACGGATTGAAATGGTGATTGGTAGCGGCAAGCTGGGGCAGAGCTATTTGTACTGGCACCAAGGATTGACAGCGGATGGGCGGCAGTTTGACTTGTTGTTTCAACTTCCCATCTCTTACGTCAGCGGCAGCGGGAAATGGGAGAATAGCCCAGGGTATGTGGATGGTGAACCGAATTTTGAGCGGGGGATTTTTCCGCGTTGTCTGGAGTGCCATGCGACCTGGTTTGATCCGATTGAGCCGGATCAACCAACCCAGAATGCCTTCCGCAAGGAGGCGTTCTTGCTGGGTATTTCCTGTGAGAAATGCCACGGCGCGGGGCGTGACCATGTCGATTTCCACCGCAATAATCCAGACGAGCAGGTGGCGAGGCATATTGTGAATCCGGGGTCTCTGGGGCGTTTGCGTGAAATTGAGCTCTGTACGTTCTGTCATTCCAGTCCCGGAGAACCTCTGCAGCCCTCTTTTACGTATTCGCCTGGGCAGCAGCTGGCGGATTACGTGCGGCTGGATCCCCTGGAGGCTCAGAATCGCATTGGTGTTCATAGTGACAATCAGTATGCCAGGCTCAGTGAGAGTCCTTGTTTTATCGGCAGTGAGCAAATGACCTGTACTACCTGCCACGACCCGCATGCGCTTGAACGAGGCCAGCTGTCACTCTTCTCAGAGCGTTGCATGAAGTGCCATGAACCGGAACGCTGTGGAATGGCCAGTGAAATAGGTACGGCGATTCGCCAAAACTGTATCGATTGCCATCTCCCCAAGCGAAAGGATGAGGCGACTCCGTTCGAGACACCCGAGGGCACAAAATTTGTCGAGCTGCGCGATCACTTCATCGGAATTTATCGCGATCAGACTCAGGAATTCATGGAGCGGTGGAAAAAGACTTCCCAGAGTTCTGTTGCCAGGCCCGCTCCCTGACCGGAATTCGCTCTAAGTCCCGAGCTGTCAGATACTTGCCTTGTTGGCTCTGGCCTTGGCCGCTACAATCTCCGCAACGACGGATCGTTCGTGATGCTCGCGGAGCGCGACCTGGATGGGACGCTTGAACTGGCTACGGTGCCTGTGGCCCGGTTTGACTCGGTTGGGAAGCCGTGGAGAATGGCTGGCGTTGAGTGCGGCGCTGGTTTTTGCGGGCCTTCTGCAAGTGGCCGTGACGGTGACTTTTTTTTGGCCGGAAACGGTGAACCCCAGGAGCGTTAAAGTCATTTGGCTGGTGCTGGCGACCGTTTGGATTACTGGACTTTGGTCTGGATATGATGACATTGCGGCTGCCACTCGACGTTTTTCGGATGCGCGACTTCAGGACTTGTTTATTCGCGCACAGGGCGAATACTTAAGAGGCAATTGGTGGACCGCTCAAACGCTACTCGAGCAGTTACTGGCGTTAGATCGAGCCGACGTCGAAGCCCAGCTCATGCTGGCGGCGTTGTATCGACATACCGAACGCCCGGGAACAGCCAGACGGCGACTGCGGTTTCTGGAGCAACTCGCCGGTGCCGATACGTGGCGATTGGAGATTGAAAAGGAGAGGATGTTGTTGGAGCGTCTGGACGCAGAACGTCTGGACGCAGAGAGTGACGAGATGCAAGCGGCACCGTGCCGTACTAACACTGCGGAGTCTTCAGGTGAGAGTTCCGACCGTGTCCAGATGCGTGCGGCGTAATAGGCGTCCCTGCGTGTGTCCGGTCGATTGTGACAGTCCGGTCGATTGTGACAGTGCAGCATGGGTTACATTTACAGATTGAATAGCAACGACCAGTTCGGTATTCGTGAAGCTGGGCAAGGGGATAAACGAGATGTACGAGCGATTTACAGACCGCGCACGCAAGGTAATGCAACTCGCGAATCAGGAAGCGCAGCGGTTTAACCACGAGTATATCGGGACCGAACATGTCTTGTTGGGCCTGGTGAAAGAGGGCAGTGGCGTGGCTGCCAATGTTCTCAAAAACTTGGATGTGGACTTGCGGAAAATTCGGCTCGAGGTGGAGAAGCTCGTTCAAAGTGGTCCCGAGATGGTCACGATGGGCAAATTGCCACAGACACCACGTGCGAAGAAAGTGATCGAGTACTCCATGGAGGAGGCGCGGAATCTGAATCACAACTACGTGGGTACCGAGCACATTTTGCTGGGGTTGTTGCGTGAACAAGAAGGTGTTGCAGCCCAGGTCCTGATGAATCTTGGATTGAAGCTGGAAGAGGTGCGTGAAGAAGTACTCAATTTATTGGGGCATGGCTTGGAAGCGGAGGAACGCAGTCCCAGTGAGAGTGGCGGTGGTGGTGAATCGCGGCCCTCCAAAGGAAGCAAGTCCAAAACGCCTGCTTTGGACAGCTTCGGTCGTGACCTGACTGAGCTGGCCAAGCAGAAGAAGTTGGATCCGGTAATTGGTCGTGAACGAGAGATCGACCGGGCGATTCAAGTCCTCTGCCGCCGTACCAAGAACAATCCAGTGCTTCTCGGTGAGGCAGGGGTCGGAAAGACTGCCATCGTGGAAGGGTTTGCCCAACGTGTTGTCGCTGGAAATGTGCCGGAGCTGTTGTGCGAAAAACGGATCGTTGTTCTGGATCTCGCGATGATGGTGGCGGGTACCAAGTACCGAGGCCAATTTGAGGAGCGTATTAAAGCGGTAATGAATGAGGTGCGGCGCGCGAAGAACACGATTTTATTCATTGATGAATTGCACACGCTGGTTGGTGCCGGCGGTGCGGAAGGTGCAATCGATGCGGCCAACGTGCTCAAGCCTGCACTGGCCCGCGGTGAGATTCAGTGTATCGGTGCCACGACGCTGGATGAGTATCGCAAATACATTGAAAAAGACAGTGCCTTGGCCCGGCGGTTTCAGGAAATTGTCGTTGATCCCACCAACAAGGATGAAACTGTCGAGATTCTCAAGGGGTTGCGTGGCCGTTACGAGGAGCATCATCGCGTGCAGATTACCGACGATGCAGTCGTGGCGGCGGTTGAGATGTCCCAACGCTACATCACTGCTCGTTGTCTGCCTGACAAGGCAATCGATGTAATTGATGAAGCCGGGGCGCGGGTTCGGCTGCGTTCCATGACGCGTCCCCCGGATCTCAACGAGATCGATGAAGAGGTGGAGCGGCTCAACAAGGAGAAAGAGGAGGCTGTCGCATCGCAGGACTTCGAGAAGGCTGCGTCGCTCCGCGATCAGGCAGACAAGCTGCGCAAGAAAAAGGAGTCTATCACGCGTGAGTGGCGAGAGAAATCACGTGAGACCGATGGCGTTGTGGATGAAGAAGTGATCGCGGAAGTTGTTTCCAAGATGACTGGAATTCCATTGACTCGCTTGTCGACGGAAGACAGCTTGCGTCTGATGAAGATGGAAGGTGAGCTGCACAAGCGTGTGGTTAGTCAGGATGAGGCAATCAAGTCGCTGTCACGCTCGGTCCGCAGAAGTCGCAGTGGCCTGAAGGATCCCAAGCGGCCGACAGGTTGTTTTGTCTTTGCGGGGCCGACCGGCGTTGGCAAGACCCTGCTGGCAAAGGCTCTGGCTGAATTCATGTTCGGTGATTCTGACGCGTTAGTGCACATCGACATGAGCGAGTATATGGAAAAGCACAACGTCAGCCGGTTGGTCGGTGCACCTCCCGGTTATGTGGGCTATGAGGAAGGCGGGCAATTGACCGAGAAGATTCGCCGCCGGCCGTATGCAGTTGTGCTGCTGGATGAAATTGAAAAGGCGCATCCAGACGTTTTCAATATGCTTTTGCAGGTGATGGAGGAAGGCCGGCTGACTGACAGTTTCGGTCGCAACGTTGATTTCCGTAATACGATCATGATCATGACCACCAACGCGGGTGCACAGGCGATCAAGAACGAAGACGTATTTGGTTTGCATGCCGCGCGGAAAGAGAGTGACGACCTCTCCTATGAAAATATGAAAACGAGGGTCACCGATGAGATTGAAAAGGTCTTTCGACCGGAATTTCTCAATCGTCTTGACGATGTAATCGTTTTCCACCATCTCAATAAGAATGACCTGAAGGACGTGATCGATCTCGAATTGGCTCACGTCCGCGGACGATTGTCGGAACGTGGATTTGAGTTGGAACTCGATGAAGGTGCCAAGGAGTTCTTGATTCGCGTGGCCTGTAAAGATCTTGACTATGGCGCACGTCCATTGCGCCGGGCGATCGAACATCGTGTCGAAGACCCGCTCTCAGAAGAGCTGCTCAAGGGCGAATTCCAGGGGAAAACCAGGATCATGGTGACGGCGGTGCACGATGATGAGGGGAGAGTCCGCCGGCTCGATTTCAAGGGCGTGGAAATCGTCGAACAAGAGCCTGAACCGGTCGCTGCTACTGGCGAGTCGGACGATGCGGTGGACGATGCTGTAACACCTGAATAGCGGCGTCCGCGGCTCTTCTCGGTTGTGTGCTGCGATCCAGGGGCGCGACCCGAGCTGGTGAGCCAGTTTTTGGCGTGCTGCTAGCGGGTGAACAGGTATTCCTATACCTGTGGATCGACGGATTTGCTAATTTGGTCCGCCACAGTTCGCCCGGCTACGCTGATCAGGCACTCTCATGAAGAATTTTTTCCGCGCGGTCCGTTTGGCACTGCGCCATCGCCTGACGATTTGCTGCGTGGTCCTGACGTCCCTGGGTGTCGCCTGTTTTTGGGGTGCTAATATCGGCACCATCTATCCGGTCGTGGAAGTCGTCTTCGAGGGCCAGTCTCTGCACGATTGGATCGAACGCCGTGTCTCCGTGACAGAGGCGGAGGTGGTTCAACACCAGCTGGCGCTCGATCAGTTTCGAAGTCAGCAGCAGGGTGCGGTTTCTGGATCCGATCAATCTTTAGAGGCGCTTGCACTGCAGGAGCAGTTGGTGGGATCGACGCAGGTACTCCAGTGGTATCGGTGGAGTCGGCCTTACATACTTCGATTTACGCCGTCCTCGCCGTTTCAGACGCTCTTATTCTTGATCGGTGCGCTGGTTCTGGGCACGATCGTCAAGAATATTTTCCTGGTCATCAATTTGATTCTGGTTGAACGGCTTGCACAGCTAGCGACGTTCGACCTGCGGAAACAATTTTACCGGCGAACATTACGCATGGATCTGGGTGCTTTTGGTGAGGATCGAACGCCCCGCTTGTTGAGTCGATTTACGAACGACATGGGTTCATTAACAGGTGGTGTTGCAACATTGTTTGGCAAGGTCCTCCGCGAGCCCTTGAAGATGACAGCTTGTCTGGTCGGCGCGGGAATGATCAGTTGGCGTCTGCTGATGGTGTCATTGATTATCTCCCCACTGGCGATCGTGCTGATGGCCAGATTGGCGCAGTCGATCAAGCGGGCGAATCGGCGAGCAATGGAAGATATGTCACAGCTATACAGCGTCTTGTGCGAGACCTTTACCGGAATTCAAGCTGTGAAGGCGTACACGATGGAGCCGTATGAACGCGGCCGTTTTCATCAAATCGCCAAGAAGTATTTTCGTAAAGCAATGCGGATCATTACCTACAACGCACTGGCACGCCCCACATTAGAGATCATGGGGATGTCGATGATTAGCATGGCGATAATAGCTGGCGGCTACCTTGTGCTCAATCAGCAGGTAGCCTTATTGGGGGTTAAGATTAGCGATCGTCCTTTGACCTTGGCGCCATTAATTACATTTTTTGCGTTGTTGATAGGATCGATCGATCCGGCACGTAAAATGGCGGATGTCTTTCAGTCGTTGCAGCGCAGTGCTGCGGGGGCGGATCGTATCTATGAATTGTTGGATCGTGAGCCGGCGATTGTTGAATTGGACAATCCCAAGCCTATTCCAGGGCGGGTCGGTGAGCTCACGTTTCAAGATGTCCATTTTCGCTACACAGCCGAACAGCCAGTCCTGCGCGGCGTCAACTTGCGTGTTCGGGCGGGCGAGACCATCGCGATTGTGGGGCCCAATGGTTGCGGGAAGAGCACTTTGGCCAATCTCATTCCGCGGTTTTACGATCCTGCAGATGGCGCGATCTTTTTGGGCGGAGTTGATTTGCGGCAAGTACGGTTACGCGATTTGCGTGGCCGCATCGGCATCGTAACGCAGCAGACATTGCTGTTCGATGACACGATCATGAACAACATCCGTTATGGGTCTCCTGGTGCCAGCGACATTCAGGTGGTCGAGGCGGCGCGACAAGCACGCGCTGACTTGTTTATCGAACGTCAGTTGGAGCAGGGTTACCAGACGGTCGTTGGTGAAAGTGGTGGAAAGCTGTCAGGAGGTCAACGCCAACGGATAGCCCTGGCCCGCGCCATGCTCCGGGATCCCGAGTTGATGATCCTCGATGAGGCGACAAGCCAGATTGATGTCGAAAGTGAGCAGCTCATTCATCAGGCGCTACGATCGTTTCTGGCCGAGCGGACCGGCATTCTGATTACACATCGTTTTTCTACGTTGGAGCTGGTTGACCGGATTGTCGTGATGGATGGAGGCGTCGTTCTGGATGCCGGTTCGCATGACGAATTGCTGGCCCGTTGTGATCTGTTTCGCCGCTTGTATCACGCGACGGCGCGAACGTCAGCCTGAGCCTTTCGTGCGGGCCGCAGGCTGGGTGCGGTTTTCTCGCGAGTCATTGGCATGAAACGTGCTTTGACTCTCACCTGACTGCGAGTTGTGGCAGCGGGGGGCGGTGCAGTTGGCGGGTCGCATTTAGGTTGGAAGAATGATCGCGAAGCGGCTTAGTTAATGCGAAGTGGCGGCTGTAAGTCAATGATGTGAAGGGGTTTGTCAGCATTTTCGAGTTTGTTGGATAGGATGGCACGAATGCTCTCAGGTAGTCATGCGCGAGTCGGGTCGTTTCTGCGGGCGATCCCAGATTGTGTTGGCGGTTGTCGGTGGTGCTGCGCCGTTATGCAACACCCTGTAGCATGTCGAGACATCCAGCGGTTACGGGCTGGCCCGCCTGAAGGTGACCCCATCGGGAAATTTAGGTGATTTTTGCGACGCAATTCACACCGGAAAAGCAGTTTGAGATGCGAAAATCGCCGCGACTTGAGTTCAAAATGTGCTGCCACACAGCTAGAATAGGCGTAGGAGTGCTCGTTTTGCATGGGGCGGGCGCCTGACGAGAAACATGCGGGCATGATGCCACCGGGACAGTAGACTGAGGTAGCAAGGAGTCACCAGGAATGAGTCGCGAAATTAGATTTTCCGTTCCGCTAGTCGTAACGGCCCTGATTTCCCTGCTGGCAGTGGCCGATGGCGCCAAGCGTCCCGCCGCGCGCTGGGCGTCGTATGACCTTCCTCAAGTTGCCACGATCAACAAACGCATGATTGATTCGTGGAAAGAATGGGAAATCAAACCTTCGCAGAATGCAACCGAAGGTGAATGGTGCCGGCGGGTTTACCTGGATGTGATTGGTCGGATTCCGACGGTGTCCGAGCTTTATGCCTTTACCAAGAGCAAGGACAAGTCCAAGAAGCGGACACTGGTCAACCGATTGTTGTATGACGAGCGGTACACCGAGGAGTATGCACGCAACTGGACGACGGTGTGGACGAATGTCCTTATTGGTCGAAGTGGTGGGACCGAACGCAATTCCTTGACTAGCCGTGAAGGAATGCAGAAATACCTGCGAGATTGTTTCGCCCGCAACAAGCCCTACGACCGCATGGTGCGCGAGCTGGTGGCCGCAGTTGGCAGCAGTAAGCCGGGTGCGGAGAACTTTAACGGAGCGACCAATTTTCTGGCCATGAAGGTCAACGAAGAAAAGGGCACATTGGCCACCGCCGCGACGGCACGGATTTTCCTGGGATTACAGGTACAGTGTACCCAATGTCACAATCACCCTTTTAACGAATGGAAACAACAGAAGTTCTGGGAGTTCAATGCCTTTTTCCGGCAAACGCGTGCCCTCCGTCGCTTCCGTCCCGGCACACGTGATGTCAACTCGGCGGAACTGGTTGATGAAGACTTTGGCGGTGAAGGCACACCCCAGACCCCTGGCGAAGCAGAAATCTACTACGAGCAGCGCAACGCGGTCATGTTGGCCGCGTATCCAGTTTTTGTCGATGGTCGTGAGATTGCCCGTAGTGGATTCGTCGAAGATGCAAATCGTCGTTCGCTATTGGCGGACTTGATGACGAGTACCAATCGTACGGTCGACCGGGAGACTGCGACATATCTCGAACTAGCTGCGGCTAATCGTCTTTGGGGCCATTTTTTAGGGTATGGATTCACGACGCCGATTGACGACATGGGGCCGCACAACTCACCTACGCACCCCGAACTATTGAATTATTTGGGTTTGCAGTTTCGCGAGGCAAGTTATGACCTCAAGCAGATGGCTGAATGGATTACGTTAAGCGCGCCATACGGACTATCGAGCCAGTCCAATACGACGAATGTCACGCTCGACGACCCGCTGCTTGGTGAGGATCCAAAATTCAGCCGCTTTTATTTGCGACAGATGCGTGCCGAAGAACTGTACGAGTCTTTGGTCGCCGCGACGCAAGCCGACAAAAATGCCGCTAGCTACGAGGAGCAGGAAAAGGAAAAGAACAAGTGGTTGCAGCAATTCACCGTGGCGTTCGGAAACGACGAGGGCGAAGAGGCGACTATTTTCAATGGGACTATTCCGCAGGCCTTGATGATGTTTAACGGTGACTTAATCAAGAAGGCGACAAGTGCTGACAAAGGTGGGTTTTTGTCGAATCTGGCCAATAATCGCCGTATTCCAAACAGCCGGAAAATTGACTTCTTGTTTCAAGCGGGACTCGGTCGACGGCCCACCGATGAGGAAATAGATCGGGCTAATCGTTTGCTGATTTTGCGGGTGCAGGACGAAAAAGGCGATATCAACAAGGGGACAATTGCTGCGATGCAAGATGTCTGGTGGGCGATACTGAATAGTAATGAGTTTATTATCAACCATTAAATGTTGGATGAATGAAAGGCCTTGTGATTTAGCGCTGGCTTCTGTTTGCTCAGACCGGTTTGCCGGCCGAAAAGGCCTTGTTTTATTACCGCCACCGATTACACAACAAGTATCAGTATGGGGAGTGAATGGTCATGAAAAGTCGATTATCAAATGGAATGACGCGGCGTCATTTTATGGAGCACGTGGCTGGCTCTAGTGCGTTGACCGTTCCCGCCTTGTCGTTGGGACATAGTATTCGTGCACATGCCAACGAGCTGCGCAGTAATCACAAGGCGGCGATCCTGCTTTGGATGGGTGGCGGTCCTTCGACGATGGACATCTGGGACCTCAAGCCTGGTGCTGCCACGGGTGGACCCTTTCAGGCTATTTCCACCAGTGGCAATGAGCAGATTAGCGAACACATGCCAATGATGGCCAAGCAGATGCACCACATGTCGATCGTGAGGTCGATGAATACCCGTGAGGCCGATCACCAGCGTGGGCGTTATTACATGCACACGGGATATGTTCCTGAACGACGAGTGGAACATCCCAGTTATGGATCTGTGATTTCACGGGTGTTGATGGAAGACGAAACGCGGTCCGACGAATTGCAGATTCCGCCGTTCATCACTGTCGGTGGAGGGAGCGTTGGCCCCGGGTTTTTGGGAATGGCCTGGGCTCCGTTTTCGGTGAACAGTAATGGAACCGTACGCAATTTGAAGATGAGTCTCGATGACCGTCGTCTCGTGCAACGCATGGAAACTCTCGATCTGATCGAGAAGGGATTCGTTTCACAACGCCGGGGCACAGCTTCGGAAGAACATCGCAAGATCCTCCGTAAGACCTGGAACCTGCTCAGCAGCGACCAGATGGAGGCCATGAAGGTTGCTCAGGAACCTGAGACCGTTCGTGAACGCTACGGCAACACCAATTTCGGGAGGGGGTGTTTGATGGCACGTCGGCTTGTCGAAGCGGGCGTACCCTGTGTCGAAGTCGGACTGGGAGGCTGGGATAACCACAGCAATATTTTTGCGACACTGGAGAATAACAAGCTGCCCGAACTGGATCGCGGCATGAGTGCGCTCGTCGAAGATCTTGAGCAGCGAGGTCTATTGGAGGACACGGCGATCATTTGGATGGGTGAGTTCAGTCGGACTCCACGAATCAATGGCAATACGGGGCGTGACCATTTTGCCAGGGCGTGGAGCGTGGTTGTTGGTGGTGCTGGTATTCAGGGTGGAACCGCTGTCGGTGCGACAAGTGATGATGGTACCGAAGTCGTGACCGATCCCTACACATCGCAAGACGTGATGGCGAGTGTTGTCAAGGCTTTGGGGATTCCGCTGGAGACGACATTTACTACCCCCACTGGACGTCCGATGAAGATTGCCAATGGTGGAAAAGTGATCGAGGAATTATTTGCGTAATGGAGAAGCTGGGCTGCGGCACTGGTTTGAAAATCAGGGGACGCTGGCTCGCCAGGTTTCTACCCGCTTGAATTTGTCACCGGGTAACGCTCCTGTGACAAATGCTGCGTGTCGATTTGCAAGAGCATCTGCATGGGCCGCTGGATCAGAGGATCGAGCGGCCCATTTTTTGGTATTGTGCGTGTTGGTCGAAGTAAGGTCGGACGCTGGTGTCCGGTTTTTGAAGAACGTGGCGCCAGGACATTGCGGCGTCAGGGCTACGGGTAGTGATATGTCCACAATTGATGATGTGAGCGGGGTACTGCGATCGTTAGCGCCCCATCACCTGGCTGAAGACTGGGATAATGTTGGTTTGCTGGTCGGTGATCGAGAGCGTCCTGTCAAGCGGATTATGACCTGTCTGACCGTAACACCGGAGAGTGTGCAAGAAGCAATCGATCAGCAAGTTGAGCTGATTGTGGCCCATCATCCCATCCCATTTCGCCCCTTGAAGCGATTGACGACGGAAGAGACGACCGGTCGGTTACTGTTGTTGCTGATTGATGCGGGAATCGCGGTCTACAGTCCCCATACGGCATTTGATTCTGCGCGCGACGGGATCAATCAACGTCTCGCTGAAGGGGTCGGATTACTTCGGATTCAACCGCTGGAACCGATTGAGAATGACCCTGATGGCCTGGGTGCTGGACGCTGGGGAGAGTTGGCCGAGTCGCTCGCCTTGGTCGACGTGGCAGCGCGGCTGAAGGAGTTTCTCAAGATTGAAGGACTCCATATGGTAGGGGCGCCGGCACAGCCGATTCAGCGGGTGGCCGTAGCGTGTGGCAGCGCAGGTCAGTTTCTTGGGGCAGCGCAACAACATCAGTGTGACTTGCTGATAACAGGGGAAACCAGCTTTCATACATGTCTGGCGGCTGCGGCGGACCAGATCGCGATGTTGTTACCGGGTCATTATGCTAGTGAGCGATTTGCCGTCGAATCACTCGCCGAGTCGCTGGGGCGTCATTTTCCAGAGTTGGTCGTGTGGGCCAGTCAGGAAGAGGCAGATCCTTTGCAGTGGATCTAGTTCGTTGGCTTTGCGTTTTGGGGCTGAGTGAAACCGTGCTGGAAGAGGTTGTTGTCTAATGATGAGTCATGCTGAGCGGTCGGCGTTACGTGAAGCTCTCTTGGTCGTCGTGTTATCAGGGGCTGGCTGGCTCGGTTTCATGAATTCGGAACAGGTCGCCTGCGCTGACGATGAACGTGATGCGGTTCGTGCAATGTCCAAACTGCACGTGGCACAAGGCCTGGAGTTACAGTTGTTTGCCGCTGAACCGCTCGTGCGGCAGCCTGTGACAATGACGGTTGACCGACGCGGGCGCGTCTGGGTCATTCAGTATCTTCAGTACCCAGAACCCGCGGGACTCAAAAAGATTACTGGTGACCGTTATGACCGGATCCGATATGACCGGGTCCCTGAGCCACCGCCGCACGGTCCTCGTGGTGCAGATCGGGTGACGATTCTTGAGGACACGGATCAGGACGGGCAAGCTGATAAGGCACGGGATTTTGTCTCTGGGTTAAACCTGGCATCCGGTCTGGCGCTGGGACATGGTGGGGTCTGGGTGCTGCAGTCACCTTATCTACTTTTCTATCCGGACCATGATCAAGACGATCGTCCAGACGGTGATCCGGAAGTGCGCCTGGTCGGCTTTGGTTTGGATGACGCGCATTCTGTTGCCAATTCTCTGCAATGGGGCCCAGATGGCTGGCTCTACGGAGCTCACGGAAGCACCGTCAACGCGAATGTTCGCGGTATTCGCTTTCAGCAGGGCATTTGGCGTTACCACCCACGCGATGATCGATTCGAGTTGTTCTCCGAGGGAGGGGGGAATACGTATGGGCTGGATTTTGATCGCGTTGGCAATGCGATTGCGGGCACCAACTGGGGGATTCCGGGACTTCATCAGATGCAGGGCGCCTACCACGTCAAGATTTTTGGGAAGCACGGAGCGCTGCATAATCCGCATGCTTTTGGCTATTTTCCCCATATGCCTCACCACGGTGCGGCGATTGGCAAACTGAGTGTGGGAGGTGTGTTCTATCAGGCGACGCGGTGGCCCCAACGTTTTCACGGTAAGTATCTCACGGCAAATCCACTCAATCACGCTTTATACTCGATTGAGCTGCGGCCGCACGGCTCGACATTCAGCACCCACTTTCATGAGCGAGTGATGTGGAGCGAGGATACGTGGTTTCAGCCGGTGGACTTGGTACTGGACGTTGATGGGTCGTTACTGGTTGCCGATTGGTACGACGGCAATATCAACTACCAGATGACGTATCGTAATCGTGAGAACTTCGATTCCCAGCGGGGAAGAATCTATCGGATTACGGCCCAGCGGGGATCAAAAGAAAGCCACGCTTTGCGCGGTGCTGACAACACGCAACTGGTTGACAAGCTGCGCGATGTGAACATTACCCGCGTGCGGCAAACGCTGGAGCATTTAAGTGAGCACGCTGATCCTCTGGCCGCAGGTGAATTGAAACGCCGGTTTGCGTCCTCAGCAGATGAAACTGAAGCATTGCACTTGTTGTGGGCCTTAAACCACTGCGTCTGTCTGGTTGAGGACCGAGAGCTTGTCAGACGCGGCTTGACGCACCGGGCTGCTGCAGTTCGTGCATGGACCGTACGTTTATTGGGTGATCAAGGGCGTGTTTCAGCTGCTGTACTTGCCCAGTGCGTTGATTTGGCCAGGACGGATCCAAGCATATTGGTGCGCACTCAGCTGGCTTGTAGCGCCAAACGTCTGCCAGGAACAGATTGCCTGGCGATTGTCAAAGAACTGGTGCGCGCGGATGATGCCCACGCAGATCCCTACTTGCCAATGTTACTGTGGTGGGCCGTTGAATCGAAAGCGGTGACACATGGAAGTTTGCTTCAGGACTGGCTGCGCAACCCTGAAGTCTGGCAGGTGCAGATAGTACGTGACGTGATTGTTCCCCGTTTGGCTCGTCGCTACGCTGCGTTGGGCGGTGAAGACGGATTTGGTTACTGCGCCCAACTTTTGTCATTGGCACCGACTGCTACTGGTGTGGACCGCATCATCGAAGGCATGGAGCAGCAATTACAAGGCCTCAAGCAGCGGCAATGGCCAGCTGCGTTAGAGCAGCAAATTGCGCGGCTCTGGGAGGCATCTGATCACCCTGTTCCATTGGTCGTGTTCTCGCTACGAATGGGGAACAACGCGGCTTTTCAGGAAGCACTCAACCGGATTGTCCAGCCGGATGTGCCTTTGTCGGATAGACAATCATTAGTCCAGGCTGTGGGAGCTTCCAGGAATCCCGCTGCGTTGAATAGTCTGACGTCTTTGCTGGCACCGGGTGAAGCGGAGGTGCTACAGACAGCCGCACTTTCTGCGATTGCAATGTATACCGGGGAGTCACCTGGTCGTGTGATATTGGACCGGTATGTCAGTATGAATCTGGCTCTGCGGGAAAAAGCGCGGCAGATGCTCTACCGTCGTGCGTCCTGGTCGTTGGCGCTGTTACGCGACATTGATGGAGGAAAATTAGCGGCCGTTGGAGTCCCTAATCAGGAATTGCCTTTATTGTTACAGCATAATATTCCGGAAATTCGTGACCTCGTGGAAAAGCACTGGGGCAAATTTCGTTTGCAGACACCTGAATCGAAACGTCAGCGGATGTTGGAATTGGGAAAGATTGTTCAGAGCGGTGCAGGGGATCCGTTGCAAGGGAAGAGGTTGTTCGACAAAACTTGTGGAAAGTGCCATCGATTGCATGGCTTCGGAGGAATGGTTGGACCAGATCTGACTCCCTATCCACGGCATGAACTCGTCTATTTGTTGTTGCATACGGTTGATCCAAATGCAGTGATTCGACCTGCGTATCAAACCGTGATTGTGGTGACTGCTGATGCCAACGTGCTGACGGGGCGTATCGTTGAGCAATCGGAAAAGACCATTACGGTCCTCGACGCGAAAAACAACCGTTCGGTCATTGCACGCAATTCGATCGAAAAATTGCAAGACGGGCCCCAGTCATTGATGCCCGAAAAGCAGTTCGCGGAAATGAACCCCGCAGAGGTCCGAGATCTCTTTGCCTTTCTGCAGTCCAGGCCTTCCGAGCCATTGCATAACGATCTCGCGCCATTGCAAGGGAAACGTATTGGGTTTGCTGTTTCCGTGACTGAATGGCAGCTTACGGATAACGGTTCACAGACGCAGCCCAGGCACATGCCGACAGGTGGCAATCCCGGGGGCTGGCTGCAGTTGCAAGATGTCCAGGCGGGTAGGATGGCGGTCGTATTCCCGAAGACGTGGATTGGTGATTTGAGTGGTTTTCTGGGAGGTGTTATTTCCTTTGATGCGAGGACTGTCGATGCCCAGGCGGGTGCGCCTCACAAGGACTTCGGGTTGATTGAAATTACCGGGGCAGGGCGGACCGTTAGCGCTGATGCAGCGGGTCCAGGGCAAGTTGTGCCTGGATCTGAGTGGAGGCGTTACCAGCTCCGCCTGTCGCACGAAACGTTTCGTGTGCAACCCCGACAGTGGGCGGAGATTTTGTCGGATGTTCAACGTGTGCTGATTCGTGTCGAGGGGTTTAGTAATGCCAGCGAAGTAATGGGGCTGGATAATGTATCGCTCACACCCAGCACCAGTCGCTGACCTGGGTTTGGAGGCAGCCTGAGTATGTGCGGCGACTCCGTGCAGTCAGCGGGGGAGTCAATGGCAGGGCACTTGGGATATCACCTGAAACGGACGGTACCCATTTTGACAGGCCGGTCCTGAATTACAGGATCTGGTGTTGCCGCAGGAGTTTCTGAGGCCTGGAGTCGCCGGTGGATTTCAGTCGAGATCGGCTGCAGCCGCATGGACCAGTTCGTGAAAATTGTCCAGGGAAGCTAAGGCTTCTTGCCGAGCGGGGTGGACAAAGATACGGACACGTTTGACATAGTCGTCGAATTGTTTGCGCGCTAATGTCTGGACAACAGGAGAGACTTCGCCGAGTGAACGGTAGCAGTCTTCGTTCGCGAAATAGACATCGACATTGAATTCGACTTCGAGTTTGATGGGCGGGGCATCAATCAGGATTTCCTCTGCGGCGACGGTTTGCCCCAGAGCATGTGCGCATCGGTCAGCCAACGCGGCCGCGCAGTCCACGAGCCAAGGATACGGCTGGCGAGCCAATTTCTGGTAAGTTGTTCGTTCCTGGAAATAACTAAACTGCGCCAAGCGTTTGTAGAGACGCCGTGATGTGCCGAATAAACCGGCAAGTAGCTCGCTGGCATTGCTGGTTCCTGCGACGTCACGTAATTGCGAGATCATCGGCTGTTCTGTCAGTTCGAACAGCGAATCGAGAGAGACCTGATCACGTAACAGGTAGAAAGCTCGTTGTAGCATTGCCGTAGCGGAGCGGACCGCATGGTGCCAATAGACCTCGCTGAACATCACATAGCGAGCGAAAACCATCATCTCTGCGGCCGTGCGCCCTTTTTCGGTGATCGCCAGTCCATCTCCGGAACGGTTTAGACAGAGGCTCCCAATGAGGCGTTGTTGGTCGAAGTTTCGACCGTAGGGAACACCTGCGTGGAGGCTGTCTCTGGCAAGATAGTCCATCTTGTCGATGTCGATGGGGCCAGACAACAAGCTTTGTAGTAGACGTGTGTGGCTGTCTGCTGATTTTTTGCACAGCAGCGAGACGATTTCTTTCGCGTCGATATTCCAGTCTTCATGGAGGGCTGTTACGACTTCCGGAGAAGACATGAAACGCCGCGAGAGTTCCTCGTGATCCGGCACTTCCTGTAGTTGCATGTCTTCAATCGGGTGACAAAAAGGCCAGTGTCCTACGTCGTGGAGCAAGGCCGCGACAATCAGCTTTTCGGCGTCGACTGAGGAGACAGCCTCCGAGAAGCGGCTGTCGAAAGAAAGTTGTTTGAGAAACAACAGCGCGACACGGTAAACACCAAGAGAATGTTCAAATCGTGTGTGGTGTGCCGCCGGATAGACCAGTGAAACAAGTCCCAGTTGACTGATCCTCGTCAGTCTTTGGAAGGCCTCGGTATCGATCAGGCGACGCACCCTGGGAGTGAGAGGGATATCGACTTCCTGGGGAATCCGGATTTGGTGTCCCCGCGCGTCAAGTCCCCGAATCTCCGGGATGTCCAACAAAGCTGCCATAGTCGTTCAGGTTATTTGGCTGACGGTTGAGACTCGGGCTGGACAGTTTTCTTTTTCCGTCTGGATTGCCCCTCTACGGGTTCCACGGTTTTCTTGGTGCGTAGATCGACTTGGGGTGCCGCGGGGGTTGGGTTTGCCGTCTGAATATTGACGACATCGACATTCATGACAAAGCAGAGAGCCGCCGTAACGGCCAGGTACAGTCCGTAGTGTATTGCCGAAGACATGTAGTCCAAGTCCAGCCCACAGTGGCTGGCAAAGCCGCCGATCGCCAGTGTGATGGGAAGCATCACGACAATGTATCCGATCCCGGTCTGGTCGAGCCCGACATAGCCAGGCACGATGAAATAAAGGATCCAGAGGAGTGGGAATACGAAGATGCTCGGGAGCATGCGGAGCATCAGTTCCTTGCCGCGGAAGGGTTCGAGCTCGTTGTCACGAAGCACGACATACCCGGCTAAGGCGAGTACCGGCGCAAGAATCAGAGAACCGAGTAGCAGCAGAGGGGAAGAGAGTGGGCTGCCGGACAATCTGACCGCAATTGCAGCACCAACCACAAGCAGGATCGATAGGCCAATTCCCCCTGCGAGTAGAGGTGAAAAGCGAATTTCTTTTCGGGTAATTGGCTTGAGAATCGCCTTGCCGGTGGCTCCTTTTGGCCCGTAGGTTTCCGGAGCATGGACCACGACGGACTCGCCTGCAGCCGGAATTTTGATCTTGGTTTTACAGTTTGGGCTGGGGCAAGGTCCTTCTTGTCCGGCAAACTTATCGCTGACTTCAAACCGTTTTTTGCAACCAGGGCAGGTAACTTGAATAGCCATAAGGGCAGTTTCATCCCAGAACGGTGTCTGTGTGTCGGGTTGAACGCAAGCGATAGTGTGCCAAAATCGTCTACTGAATCAAGATAGCGTCTATGATATCCGTTTAGCCATCTTTGCTGGGGCGTGGCTATTATGGTGCTTCTGGGTGAAACAGTATGTGGTCAGCTTTGAGGGAGAAGCGTTTATGTTTGATTGCCGGCGGAAACTAATGGTGGTCGGTTTCACGATTACCTGCTGTCTAGTATCCCAATTGGCTTTCGCAGCTGATCCTGCTTCGCCGATTCGTGTTGTCGTTTGGGATGAACAACAACCCAAGCAGAAACAGGCTTACCCGCGCTTTCTTGGGAACCAGATTGCCGGTTACCTGGAGAGCCGGTCCGGGCTGAAGGTGCAATCGGTCCGTCTCGATGACCCGAACCAGGGACTGAGCGATGCGATTCTTGATGATTGTGACGTCTTGATTTGGTGGGGGCACGTTCGCCAGGACCGAATTTCAGAACGTAAAGCACAGCAGATTGTCGCTCGAGTCAAGGCTGGCAAGTTGAGCTTGCTTCCCTTGCATTCGGCCCACTGGTCGATGCCGTTTATGGTGGCTATGGAGGAACGTGCCAAAGAAGACGCACTAGGTCAACTCCCAGAGGACCAACGGAGCAAAACCCGTGTGGTATTTGTTGACTCCCGCATACGACGCGCACCCCAACGAGACACTCCCTTGACGCCGTCAAGCGAAATCCGCAAGCAGGCTGACGGCACCTTTCTGTTACTCATGAAACGCCCGAATTGTTGTTTCCCAGCCTACCGCCCGGATGGCAAACCCAGCACGCTTCATACATTGAAAATAGATCACCCGATCGCGCGAGGGTTGCCGGAAAAATTCACTGTCCCACATACTGAAATGTATGATGAACCTTTTCACGTTCCACCGCCTGACGTGGTCATTTTTGAAGAACGGTGGGAGTTAGGTGAGCGGTTTCGTAGTGGGGCAGTGTGGCGAATCGGCAAAGGGAAGCTCTTCTATTTTCGCCCCGGGCACGAGACCTTCAATGTTTATTTTCAGCCGGAAACGCTGCAGGTTGTGGAAAACGCTGTCCGTTGGATGGCAACCGAGGGTCGCGTTGTGGCAAAAAAGTAACGCCGCGTATGGTTCGTGCAGGGTGGCCTCTGCTGCTCATTGTGTCGTTGCGGATTGTCGTATCGATTTTGTCACCGATCAATGGACACCAGAGAGTGTGATGCGGTAGCATGACCGACTTCAGATTCAGAGCCGGAGGGATAATACGATGCTCAGTTTGCGACGCTTGATCTTGGCGAGCTTCATGTCAGTGGGAGGTTCAACAGCTCTTTTCTCTGCGCCACCCGAGGCGACGCCCGCCAAACAGGTTCGCTTGTTGCCTGGATTTCAGGTGGAGCTGCTTTATTCCGTTCCCCAGGCGCGTCAGGGCTCCTGGGTGAATATGACTGTTGACCCGCGTGGACGATTGCTGGTTTCGCACGAACGTTTTCAGGTGACCGACGAAGGCGGGTCGTTGTATCGTATTACTCCTCCAGCTTTGGGTGGTGACCCAGCAGACACCAAGGTGCAGAAAATGAAAGCACCGATTGGAGCTGCGCACGGCTTGCTGTATGCATTCGACAGCCTGTACGTCATGGTCAATGCAGGAGATAAATCGGGTTTGTATCGCTTGCGTGACACGAATGGTGACGACGAGTTCGATGAACTCAAGTTGTTGCGTAAGCTGAGTGGCGGCGGGGAACACGGTCCACATGCCATCCTGCTGAGTCCCGATGGCAAGTCGCTTACGGTATGTGCCGGAAATCACACGGATCCCACGGAGTTTCAATCGTCACGTGTTCCACGCAATTGGCAGGAGGATCAGGTCTTGCCACGGATGTGGGATGCCGGTGGTCACGCGGTGGGACGCATGGCACCAGGCGGGTGGATTGCACGCGTGGATCCCGAAGGCAAGAACTGGGAACTTTTAAGCAGTGGTTATCGCAATGAGTTCGACATCGCATTTAATTCGGATGGTGAATTGTTCACTTTTGATGCTGATATGGAATGGGACATCGGTTCGCCCTGGTATCGTCCGACGAGAGTGAATCACGTGGTTAGTGGTAGTGAATTTGGGTGGCGTTCTGGGACTGGCAAGTGGCCCGAGTATTATCCAGACAGCCTGAATGCAGTCGTCGATATTGGCCCGGGTTCTCCGACTGGAATTGTGTTTGGCACGGGCGCTAAATTTCCGGCCAAGTACCAGCGTGCCTTATTCTTGTGTGATTGGAGCTACGGCTTGATTTACGCAGTGCATATGACGCCGTCCGGCTCCTCCTACACGGCCACTGCAGAGCAGTTTGCCACGGCGGCTCCGTTTGCTGTAACAGACATGGTTGTCAATCCCCATGATGGTGCGTTGTACGTAACTGTTGGTGGCCGGGGCACCCAGTCTGGACTTTATCGCATCACCTACCAGGGTTCGGAATCAACTGAAATGGTGCCGTTTGAGCCAAATCCAGAGGGTGGGAAAGAAAGAAGCTTGCGTCGTAAACTGGAGAACCATCACAAACGTGGTGCTGGTATCACCGACGAGGTCTGGGCGAATCTTGGAAGTGGTGATCGCCATCTTCGTTATGCGGCGCGGGTTGCGCTTGAGCATCAGCCGGTTGAGAGTTGGCAGCAGCGTGCCTTGGCAAAAACCGGTACGCGTGGCTTGATCAACGCGATGGTGGCACTCGCCCGGCAGGGAGACAAGAGTTTGCAACCACAGATCGTGCAAGCGTTAGGGCGCCTTTCCTGGTCTCAATTAGAGGTCTCGGCCCGTCTTGAGTTACTGCGTGCTTATGGACTGACCTTCGCCAGGCACGGGGCGCCGGCACCCTCGGTACGCGAAAGTCTGTTGGACACGCTCAATGGCGTGTTCCCTGCAGAGGATGTGCGGGTCAATCGTGAATTGTGCAGTTTGCTAGTGTTTCTGGAGGCTCCTGAAGTCGCAGCACGGACGCTTGACCTGCTCAAGCAGGCTCCCACTCAAGAGGAGCAGATTCACTATTTATTGTGCTTGCGCAATCTCAAGGTGGGCTGGTCAGTGGAACAACGGCGTACCTATTTCGAGTCGTTCCGCACCGTCGCTAGCCATCGCGGTGGGCACTCGTTTACAGGTTTTCTCAAGAATATCCACAAAGAGGCCGCCGACTCGTTGGATGACGCT
>MDTE01095635.1_pt1 | contig 23607 bp, 15 predicted proteins | sample 811231 | NCBI WGS metagenome assembly MDTE01 (sample SAMN05326651, study PRJNA326480) | marine metagenome | isolation source: seawater | place: Indian Ocean: Red Sea | collected 2010 | reverse complement strand
TTTTCCGTTCTCATTGACCCACACAGCATCATCAAGCCACAAGATTAAGGTGTTATTTTTTCACTTTTTTTTAGGACAAAAACCGCCCTTTATATGCTGAAGTGCATCCTTAGGTCTATGTCCACCAGCGTATCGCCAAATGTTGCTATCATCGGCGCAGGGCCCGGAGGCCTTGCTTCCGCCCTTCTTCTTGCAAAATCAGGTGTTGATGTTACCGTTTTCGAGCGCTCATCCGCCGTCGGCGGTCGCAACAAGGTCTTCGACAGAGACGGTTTCAAGTTTGATCTTGGACCCACTTTTTTCCACTACCCAGAAGTAATTGAAGATATTTTCAAAGCTCTCGGCATGGATGCCCACGAGGAATTGAACCTCCACAAACTCGACCTCAATTACCGCCTCATCTTTGGACAGGGTGGGCAATTGGACTGCACGAGCGACCTTGAACAAATGACGCAACGCATCGGTGAGCTGTCTGGACAGGACAACGCCAACGCCTTCAAGCGCTATGTGGAAGACAACCGAAACAAACTCGCCAAGTCCAAAGCCTGTCTTCAAGAACCGTGGAACGGCCCTACCGACTTGCTTTCCAAGCGTGCGATGCGTGTCGCAAGCGTCCTGCGTCCACAGCGCTCTGTGGCAAAAGACCTGATGAAACTCTTCGACGACGACCGACTCATGCTCGCGATGTCGTTCCAAACGAAGTACCTCGGCATGTCGCCGTTCAACTGCCCCAGTCTGTTCACCATGCTCGCCTTCCTCGAGTACGAATACGGCATTTTCCATCCCCTCGGAGGACTTGGAAGCGTCAGTGAGCGGATGGCCAGCATCGCCAAGGATCTTGGTGTGACCTTCCGCATGAACGAAGCCGTGGAATCGGTCATCATGGACGGCAAGACCATCAAGGGTGTACGCACCCAAAAAGGAGCATTTCTCGCTGACCGTGTCATCATGAACGCCGACTTTGCCAACGGAATGACCCAACTCTTCCCCGACAACGTCCGCAAGAAATGGAGCAACAAGAAATTGGACAAGAAGAAGTACTCCTGTTCAACCTTCATGCTCTACCTCGGGATTGACCGAACCTACAACGACCTCCCGCACCACCAAATCTACGCCTCAGCCAATTACGAACAAAATTTGGAAGACATCGAAAAGCACCATAAAATCACCTGGGACGACCCATCCGTCTATGTTCAGAATGCATCGGTTACCGACCCCAGTCTGGCCCCGGAGGGGTGCTCAACCGTCTATGCCCTCGTGCCGGTATCGCATGTCCATGAAAACATCGACTGGTCAAAGGAAAAAGATGCCTATCGCGACCGCGTTCTGGATCAAATCGAGCAGAAACTCGGCTTTGAAAACCTTCGAGACCACATCGTCACCGAGATGGTCATCACCCCAGAAGATTGGGGCGACCACTGCTACCGAGGTGCTGTGTTCAACCTCGCCCACGGTCTCGACCAAATGTTGTGGCGACGACCAAAGAATCAGTTTGACGAGATCAACAACCTCTTCCTCGTTGGTGGCGGAACGCACCCCGGAAGTGGGTTGCCCGTCATCTACGAATCGGCTCGTATCAGCAGCAAATTGTTGCTCGACAGTTTGGGCATCATCCCTGACTGGAACGGCGTTGACACCTGGTTTGAAAGTCGCCGAAGGTCAAAGCAAGGCCGTGCGGCCCTCAACAAAACCTCAAAAGAGCCTTCCAGCGGAACCCCAACATCGGCTTGAGGTGATTCCATGAAGACGCTGCTCCTTGAGAATGCTTACGCCTATTGCGAGGCGGTGTGCAGGGAGTCGTCAACCACGTTCTATTCGTCGTTCAGTGCCCTCCAACCCGATAAGCGAAGGGCCGTTCATGCGGTGTATGCCCTTTGCCGATGGGTCGATGACATCGTGGACGGCGATGAGGAGCCCACCGTGCTGGAAACCAATGAGCTCCGTTTGGCAACCGACGAACGACAGCGTCTTGTCGACGAAATCCACACGGGAAAAACGCCCGTGCTCCCACCGGCCGAACATCGCCGACGCATGATGGCCTTGGTTGAGATTCGACTCAAACTTGCCCGTGCCCATGCTCAAGAGATTCACTCGAACGACCACCCTATTTTCATCGCTCTCCAAGACGTGTTTTCCCGCTACCCGATCGAGCTCAATGATTTCGAAACGGTGCTGGAAGGCATGGAAGACGACCTCTACCCCATCCGTAACGAAACTTGGGATGAATTGCGATCGTACTGCTACAAGGTTGCCTCTGCCGTGGGTCTCATCTTGATTGAGATTTACGGTTATGAAGACCGAGCAGCCCGACTGCATGCAATTGACCTTGGCATCCAAATGCAACTCATCAATGTCCTGCGAGACATCAACGAGGACATGGAACGAGGGCGCTTGTACCTCCCGCTGGAGGTCTTGTCCTCACACGGAATCTCGTTGGAGATGCTCAAGAACGATAACATCGCTCAAACAATTGCTTGGCGAGGGTTCATGGTGGAATACATTGAGGTTGTTCGTCGACATCAAGATTCAGCCAATCACCTGTTTGGTTTCCTCGATGCACGTGCGCGTGTCCAGCCCGAGATCATGGCCGATGCCTACACGTCCATCCTCCATGAGATCAATCGACGCTCTGGCGACGTCTTCACCCATCCCGTGCGGCTTTCATCGTGGCGTAAGGCCCTCTTTGGATTGCGCCTCAGCCTACGAAAACTGAAGGCGCGTTGGTTCGCCTAAGCGCATTCAAATCAGGGGCGTCATGATGCCGTTGGCGTCGTACAAGCTCGGTCCACTGGCGAGGTAGTAAACCGAACCGCGCCCGTCCCGGGAATCTTCTGCAGATGCGTTTTCTTTGGTGGCACAGTCGCCCGTGCAGCCATCGGCAAAGGCCACGTAAACACGGCCCTCTCTGTCAATGTGCAAATCGTTGAAGTCCAGCAGGTTGCGGTTCGAACCGCCGATATCTCGACAATCGCCTGAGTTGAGGCAAATCGAACCAACTTGGACGGGGTCGTCGGTCACCCGGTAGGTGTGGAAAATAGGTTCGTCATCAAGGGCGTTCAGGCTGTAGGTAATGTACAGATGGTAGGTGACGTTGTTGGGCGCATAATGGGCATTGCCATCCCACGGGTTGCCATCGATATCGGATTGATTGAGCAATTCGCCATTCTCGCTTCCAAGGTAGGTGATGGCGATCTTGCCTGGGTCGCCTGCATCCGTTTGCGGGAACACCGTCGAAATGACACTGGCTGGTGAGATACGGATGCTTTCTTGCTCCCAAGTCTCTCCAGAATCGGTGGAACGCGACATGTAGATTCCTTCATCTCCGCCTGTCCAAACATGGTAAGCATTGGAGGCTGTATCAGCAGATACCTCGGAGTTCTTTCGTGGATTTGGCGTTCCGACATCTTCACCCATGGAGCGTTCAAACCACGAAAAGCCGTTGTCTTTTGACACGATGACCGTGGGTGTGGCCACACGGGGCGTCACGTAAACGGTGCCATCGGGGGCGGTTGAAATGGCTCCGTGCAAACCGCCGTTGGTGGTGGCTAATCCGATGATTTGACCTCCAGCCTCAAAGGTGGCACCGCCATCAAAACTGGTGAAACAGAAAATACCTGCGAGTTTGTTGTAGCAATAATACACGGCGGTCTCGTAGAAACTGCTCGTCACTTGGCCAAGGGCCCCGTATCCGCTCGAGGTCCACGGGCCGCTGGCGAGTTTGATGTGGTCGTTGATGGGGGTTGTACCTGAATCGTGCGGGTTGCCCAACCATGACTCACCGTCGTCATCACTCCAGCAAATCCACGAGGTTTCAAGGCCGATCATTTGGACACCGAACACACGGTCGGTGATTGGGTCGACCCAACCGTAGGGGTCGCTGGTGGTGGGCGAACACATCACGGGGTCTTGCGTTTCCTCCCAAGCCAAGCCTCCATCGCAGGAGCGCATGACCTTCTCCATGGCGATGAAAAAGATGCAACCGCTGGAGGTGATGCCAATGCTGGGCTCTTTGCCAGTTTCGCCAACATCGCTGAACTGGAAGGTCATGTCCAAGGCCGCCACATCGATGCTCGCTCCCGTTTTATCGGTGACAAAAATACGGGGGTCTTCCTCTTCTTCAACAACGGGTGGGGGAAGGACTTCTTCTTCGCCAAAACATCCCGAAAGAGAAAGCGTCATCACCATCAGTGCCAAGGCAACCGCTCTGCTCTGCATGGCCTTCCGACTTGGGTTCACAAAAAGGAACTTCCGATGCTCATGTTTGGTCATTCGAACAGACGTTCGTAAATGGATTCGTACGCCTCTGCATTGTGCTCATAGGTGTAGTGGTTCAACACCCGTTGGCGCCCCCTGACCATCTGTTCCATGCGTTCTTCAGGGCGGTCAAGACAAGCATTCACCGCCCTCGCCAAGTCCTCATGGTCACCGCAGGCGAACAAGCCGCCAACCGATTCGTCGATCATCTCGGTCAACGGAGGTTGGGCCACCGTAACGACGGGAGTCCCGCTGGCCAGTGCCTCGAGCGGAATCAAGCCCTGCCCTTCGTAATAGGAGGGATAGACCACCAAATCAGCCGCACGAAAATGCAAGGCCAATTTGTCAAAACTCATCCCTGGCTGAATGTGGACGGCGTGAGCGATCCCCAATCGCTTGGCTTGTCGCATGAGCGTTTTTCGCATGTGTCCTCGGCCGATGATGACCATGCGCGCCCCAGGGTGTTGCTTGAGAATGGAAGGCATGGCGCGCAACAAGGTACGATGGCCCTTTCGAGCAACCAAACGACCAACCGCCAACAGCAAGGGCGTTTTGGTGTTGGCATCGCCATGAAGGGCAGCCTCATCGGCGGCATCGTAAGTTTTGCGAAGCGTTTCGTAGGCCAATTGTTCCTCTTCGTGGTCGTGATTCATCGGACGGAACACTTTGTGGTCAACGCCGTAGAGAACGGTCTCGCACTCCCAGTCTTCAGGAGGGCGGTACCATTGCTCGAATTCGGCCTTCGTGGATTCGGAGATGGCGACACACATCGATGAGCCTTCAAGCCCCGCCTGTTCGTAACGAGCATACCAACCACCGGTGAGCAAAATAGCGAGGTCATTGGGGTTCTTCCACGTGGCGGATTCCTTGTGACGGGCAGCGAGTTTCATCCCCTCTCTCTCGCCAATCCAACTCCCGTTCAGCGCTGAAACGACCGGCGCAATGTGCTCTTCCACCCAACGGTACTCTTTGGCGGTCCAACTGACCAGGGGAAGCAAGGTGTGCACAACGTCAACGGGTTTCACGCTGTGCAGACGGCGAAGTTCGGTCAGTGCATGCTTCCCGTAGGACCTCGTGAACGCCATCGGTAACTTCGCCCATGGAACATGAAGAACGCTCACACCGGGTTGCTGTGGAGTTGCTTGTTTGTGCGAGCGGGTGATGATGGTGACATCGTGACCTCGAGCAGCGAGATGGCCAGCCAGATGGTACACCACAGAACCGATTCCACCCCAACGCGGGGGGTATTCGCCCGACACCATGGCGATGTGCATCGGTCATACCACAGGCAGCGGACATTTGAAGGTCATTGATATTCGCCTGCAAAGATGTTCATGCTTGAACCCAAACCTTTGAAACACAACCTTCGGGTCGGTGCACCATGAGCGAAGTGCTTCCCGTGTCCGTAACGGTGATTTTGCCGACGCGAAACGAGGAGGAGGCACTCGGTCCGACCATTGACGCCATCCCACGAGGATGGTGTGAAGATTTGGAAATCATGATCGTTGATGGGAACTCAACGGACCGAACGCGAGAAATCGCCCTCGAGAAGGACATCCGTGTTCATCTCGAACCTCGAAAAGGCTACGGCCGAGCCTATCGAACCGGTTTTGATGTCGCCAAGAACGACATCATTGTCACCATGGATGCTGATTGCACCTACCCTGCTGAACTCGTTCCTGAACTCGTGAAGAAACTTCTCGACGAGGATTTGGATTTCATCACCTGTGACCGTCTTTCCTTGGCAGAAGACGGTTCCATGTCAGGACTGCATGGCTTTGGAAACTGGGTGTTGTCCTTCACCGCCCGCATGCTGTTTTGGTACGGCATCAAAGATTCGCAAACCGGCATGTGGGTGTTTCGCAAGTCCGTGTTTGAAAACGAAAAGATGCGCCCCACCAACGACGGCATGCCGTTGAGTGAGGAGATCAAAATCCTCGCACGACGTCATCTTGGTAAGAAAAAGGCGGTTGAGGTCTCGGTGCCCTACCGTCCACGTGTCGGCGAGGCTGAAATCCACACATGGGGCGATGGATGGAAAAACCTGAGATTCCTGTTTGCGCGACGCCTTGGCCTGCACAAGACCCGAACGCCGTGGGGTGGACTCGATAGTAATCCCGATTCGTTGAACGGCGATTTGCCCGAACAAGCATCGTGACCTTCACAGGTCCAAATCCAACACGGCTTGAACCTCTTCGGTTCCGTCCATGATGTTCTCTTCAAGTTCAGGGACATCCTTGCCTGCGGTTGGCTGACTGGGGGCTCGGAATGCATCCCATGAGGTCAACAAGTCGATTTCTTCCATGGCGCGCCTGCGTCGCACCACGATGAAGGCCAACAGTGCAAACAGACTGACGGTTCCGCCCACGGCTGCGCCCAGCATCAGCACACGGTTATCGTCGTCAGGTGCTTCAACGATGAGGTTTCGGGAAACAAAGTCGATGTTCGCATTTTCACCTATCCCGTCGCGAGCGATGACCTTGAACAACGGGCGTCCCGTGGTTTCTGGCCGCCATTCCAGCGAACCTTCCCAAACGCCATCACCGTCAAGGTCGGTGAGGTTGGTCTCCCATTGCTGGAGGTTGTGGGTGATGTTCATGCGAACATCGTTGGTTGTGCCGTCAGGATCGCTCAATGCAATGCGAACGGTGAGCGTCTCAACCTCGTTCTGTGTGAAGGTGGTGGCGCTCAAGAACAGGGAATCTCGGTCAAAGGTCGGTAGGCTCGATTGAATCGTGATGTTGACATGCTCTTCCACCCAATTTCCGCGAGCGTCTTCGATGTAAAGCGAAAGGTGATACTCACCTGGTGCCAATCCCGTGAGTTCCTCTTTGGAACTGGTCGACAAGACCTCGGGGAAACTCAACTCATCGGACCACCGACGCCACTCACGAACCGTCAAGTCGTTGTCTGCATCGTAGGACGCCTCTTCGAGGTACAAAACGCCGCCCGCTTCAATCGATTGGCGATTTTCTGGAGAAAGCAACACCAACACGGGACTTGATTCGGTCACGGTGACGGTGAAGGATTCATCCCGAGACAGACCGGTGGCATCTGTGAGGGTCACCGTGAGGGTGTGTTGGCCTGCGGAAAGGGCGAACGTGTGCATTTGGTTCGGGTCAACATCGACCAGCAAAGGTTCGTTTTCCTGCGAAGAGCGCAGGGTGATGGTGAAGGCGTCACCGTCGTAGTCCACGCTTTGGGAAACATCGAGCGTGAGGTTGTTGGAGGAGGGATGAATGGAATCAGGTTCTGGGCTCACCAAGCCAAGAACGGGTGCAGAGGGCGTCACCGTGACTTGCTGAGTTGCTGTAACGGGGTCATGAATGCCGTCGTCCACGCTCAGCGTGATGGTGTGCTCACCGGCACTCAATCGCCCTTCAAACAGCAACCAATCTTCACCATCGGGCGTTAACCTACCGTCAAGGTCGCTGGTCCAGGTGACGACCAAAAATTCGGAACCTGGAGCAGGCGAAAAGGGTGCACAATGCCATGTCCCTTCCGAGGGGAACGTGTCGCAGGCTGAATCGAAATCACCCGAACCGTTGGCAGAGAAGAAAATCAATTCAGAACTGTCGAAGGTTTGGGCGAGAGGGGTGGCGATGACGGCTTTGGGAACAGTGTTGTCGACCGTGAGTAGAATGGAAGTGGACTTGCTCTGGTTGGCGTGCTCGGCACGGTCGTCGGTGACCTCCATCGTGATGGTGTGAACGCCACGGGAGAGGTAACCCTCCCAAACCAAGTTCGAACCGACCTGAAGCATCCCATCGAGCGAGGAGGTAAAGGTCGCCGAAAGGGCGTCGCCTTCGGGGTCAACGGTCGCCGAACCGTCAAGGGTCACCATGGATTCGCTTGCATTGGAAGACCGGCTCACCGTGAACAGGGGGTCTGGGATCTCATTGAACAGCAGAACAGGAACGCTGTAGGTGGCGTTGTTGCCCACGGCATCAAAAGCCATGACCGTCAAGGTGGCGGAAGCTGGCGGGTCTTCGGTCTTGTAGTCAAAGGTGTACGTAAGTTCATCTGGACACGCCCACTGGCCGCCCCAACCGGCGCCTTCGCCGTTGAAATCGATGACGCAGGCGAAATCATCGCCTTCAGGGTCAAACGTGCCCGTCGTGTTGACGGTAACAGTACCCGTTTGCGGCATGATGAGTTCGCTCCAAGGGTTCAGCGAGGGTGAAAACTCAACCGAGAGCACGGGAGGTAGGTTGACCAATTCGATGGTTCGAGTTTCGGAGACGCAATGACTTGGGTCACAAATTTCCAATGTGATTTGGTGAATACCATCGCTCAGCACAGCGCTTGAACCAAGACTGTTGGCAACAAAGAAGTCCGTTTGCGTGGCGAAGACACCGTCGATGGACGATGACCATTCGTAGGTCATTGCATCGTTGTCGAGGTCCCAAGAATCGCTGGCGTTGAATTCAACCTCAGCCTGAGAAGGGAAAATGCTGCTGTCCTCTGGAGAGGCCCATCGTAGGAAGGGAGGCTGATTGTCAAGGGGGATCAAACAGGCAACAATGCGGTCTTGGTCCAAGGTTGCAGTGGATGAGTTCGAAACGCTGTCGTAACCGCATGTTGCTGTGATGGAGTTAAAGGAACTCGCTCCCGACGAAGTCCAGCGCTGGCCGATGAAATCGGGAAGTTCGACATAACCCAAGTCGTTGCTGCTCATTTGTACCGACGGTTCGAAGTCAGAGAAACTGACGTTGACGTTGGCGTTGGGAATACCGTTGGAATAATTGTTGACAACCCAAACGGTCACGTCCCAAGCGAGGTCCACGGTTGCACCGCTGGCCAACACGGCTGATGGGAGGCTGACATCCACTGGCTGGTGAAGATGAAGGGACGATGTGCCGTCCAATTCGAGAACATGAGGTGAAGGTGAAGCGCCTTCATCGTCCGTCAATCCCGACCAGTTCACGGCACTGTTCTGGAAGTCGAGCGTACCGGTGCACGAGGCCGTGATACGGTTGTTGTGACCGCCCAAAGCGGGATGGTTCACCAACTGCAGACAACCGGTGCCGCTGAGAAGGGCGTTGGAGAGGGTCGAGGGAAGGTTGGCGTTGTTGTCGCCTTGCCACGCCAAGCCCGTGTGATTGCCGTGCAGTTCCAAACCGTTGACTTCCGCTGCCACACGGTTGAATTCAATCGCAGGTTGCGTTGGGCTTTCTGCACTGATGTTGGCACCGTGGACGTGAACTTGTCCTGAAGCGCCGGCCGGAAGGGTGTCGGTGTTGTCGATGTGAAGGGCTGGCAAGGTTGGATTGTTGTCGAGAAGCGTGATGTTTTCCAACCACAAATCCACGGAATTCACGGCAAAAATACCCGCACCCGTGGAGCCTTCAACGTGACAATTTCTGCACCGTACGTCACCCGAAGCGGATTCAATGTCGTTGGACTCTTCGTAATACAACCCGGCTTGATTTCGTGCAAGGGGGTTGCTGGCGGCGTCGCCACCGTTGTTCTTGGCGGTTAAATTCTCGAACACGACGTACCGTGCATCCCAAACTTGGGCGCCGGATTGGCCGTTGTCGTTAAGTTCCATTCCGTTGATTTCGACGGTTGCTCGATTCACCATGATCCCGTGTTGGGTGTTGTTGTGAAGCACCCAATCCGACCCTTGCATGGCACCACCCGAGGTCGAAGAAATCCCTGGGCCAACCGAGCCGCTGACTTCAAGCCCCTCAAAGCGGGGAGCAAAGAACGACGAGCGAACCGCAATTCCCGCTTCGTGCGGTCCTTGTCCAGGGTCGCCAGAATCACGAACGGTCAGGTTGCGGAAGGTCGTCGTTGAATCGACAAAGTAGAGGCGTACGCCAACCGTGGTCGAGTCGTCCACGAGCGTGTCGTCAAACCAAGCGCCCGTGGCGTTGACTTCGATGGCTGCGTAGCCGATGTTGGGCGTTTTCGCATTTGGACCACCCGTTCCCAAGACCGTCAGGTTGCTGAAATCTGCCGTTTCATAATTCGTGTAATTGGTGTGGTTGTTTTTGTCCACATACACACCGCGATACATTGAATCGGAGATGATGGCGTTGCGAATAACGGCATGTGTGTAGCCACTGTCATCGATGTGCCGAACAACGATGCCTGAATCCGAAGTATCGATGGTGATGTTGGTCAGTAAAGGCTGGCTGTCCTCCACCCAAATACCCGCCACCATGGCCCATGATGAACCTGAACAGTTGTCCACCGTGATGCCCTGAATCAAGCCACCTGAACCACCCCAGATGTTGACCGCACGGGTGAGAACATCGGAAAACACGGCTCGTTGGACAATGGGCGTTGAACCGGCACCTATCGACAAGCCAATGCCGTAGCGCCAATCGTTTTGAAAGGGTACTTCGCGACCTGCTCGGTCCACAAAGAGGTCGGTGATACGCGGTGCGGCCGAATTGAACATATCGACGGCGACACGGTCAGGGTTGACCACGGTGAGGTTCTCGATCACCGGGTTTGAACCGTAGATGGTGACGCCGTAAATGGCATCCTCAATGGTGAGGTTCTGGACAAGGGAGCCGCGCCCGGAGGATGTAATGTTGAATTGAATGCCTTCATGGTCGCCAAGACCACTGGCTTCCAACACCACTGGACAAGCCGTCGTGCCAAGAACGGTGAGGCGGCCGTCGACGATGATGCGTTCGTTTGCTGGAAGTTGAACCACCGTGCACGGTTGAATGATGAGTTCATCCGAAACGGCAACGGTGTAGGAGCCGCTCAGCGTTTGTGTTCCCGACCACGTGGTTTGAGCACGGGCCTGAACCTTGGAATCGGTGGAGACTCCATCCAAGTCGGTGGCAGAGGCGCCCGATGGAAAGGCATGCATCATCAATGGAAGGAGAAGAAGCGTCACCAGCCAAAAGGCGGTTGAAGTTGAGGCCTTCGCTTCCATCAAACAGAACCCCGTGCCTTCCTTCTTCAATGGTTCCCTCCCGTGTTACACGCCGTCAATGAAGGTAGCAAGCCATAAATCCCGACTTGTGATGCGTTATTCATGCCTGAAGCGTTCGTGTTGTTCAAGACTGAACCCACCCATGAACGGGATGTTTACTTGGCGCTCAGCGACCACGATGGCGTTGCCGAAGTCCATGCCCTGTACGGCGAATTTGATCTGTTGGTTCGGGTGACCTCGCCGGACTCAAAGGAGCTCTCCCAACTCTTGATGAACACCTTTCGACGAATCGAAGGTGTCAAAGAAACGCAAACGCTCATTGCAGTGGAGGGATGAAGATGGCCATTGGATTCGTGTTGATGACCACCAAGCCCGGACAGGAAACGAGCGTGCGTGAGGCGCTCAGCAACATCGACCTCGTGACGGACCATTGGATGTTGTTCGGCGAATACGACCTCATCGCTCGCGTGCAAGCAGACGAAGAATTCGCCTTGACCCGTTGCATCGTTGAAGAAATTCGGCAGTTGCCGGGCATCCAAGAAACGAAGACGCTGATCGGCGCCGAACTCTGAATCACAGCAGTCGATGAAGACGGGCCGCGGCGGCTCGCGCTGCACGGTGACATCCTGCTTGGCGGAACCAACGAGAGGATTCTCGCAAGGCCATCAACGCCCGCTTCTCATCGAGGTGCCCCAAGAGATACCACCACCGTGCCGCGTATCGAGCATGGGGATTGCCCTTGGCTTCAAGCACTTCAGGAACGGGAAGTTCTGCGAAGAAGTCGCCTGCAGCCTCGTCTCCTGACTTCACCAAGTGTTCTGCAAAGGTGAGGCCGACAACGGCGCGATGAAACGGGGTGGGCTGGGCATCCATGGCTCGAGAAACAAGGTGTTGAGCCTCGTTCTTTTCAGAGGATGAAGGGAATCGAAGAAGCGTTTTGAGGCGCATGTGAAGGACGATTGGGTCTGCTTCATGACCGATGGCCTCCAACCCATCAACGAGGCTGTTGGCTCTGGCTTCATCACCCTCGAGCAATGCCAACGTGTGTTGAATCAAACTCATGGTGACCGTCATCGAAGCGCGCCATTCGAGGTTATCGGGAAGTTCAACCTCATTCAACAGCCGCTGCAAGGTGGCTCTGTCAACCGATTGAGCTTCGTTGAACACGCGGTCTTCGAGATGCTGGACACTGGCATTGAGGAGGAGGCGAGCGTGTTCATGAGACGTTGAACGCCCGAGTTGCTGTTCGAGCAGACGCTCAGCTTCATCTTCATCCCCTTCCAAAAGGGCCAGTTGATAGGCGAGTTCATCTCGTAGTGTATCGGATTGCACCTGTTCGAGATGGTTTCTTGCATGCTGTTTTTCGTGGCGTTGCAGCGCGATTTTTCCTGCCCAATAGTGCAATTGCTCATCGTCAGGCCGTTGTTGGGTAGCGCTGTCAAAAATGGATGCCAAGGCCGCACCTTGGGCAACGACCAAGCGGTCAAAATCGCGTGCCATGACCCCCGCCAAATCTTCGCTGTCCAAGGCCATTTTGTGGTAGAGCAACAGCACAGCGAACGCAGGGTCTTCGGCGTGTTGACCCCAGTGGGCGACAGCGTCCTCGTGCAGACCGCGTAATTCGTGTTCTCCTAACATGGTTCTGCGAACATTGCGCACAAGGTGTTGCACCTCGCAGCGGGTGGCATTGTCCGTCCAGCGCAACAGTGCATGATCGTCAAGCGTTGCAATGAAATCACCGCTGGGCGCCATGTCGGTTGAAATCGGACGAGGAAAGAGCACCATCGTATCGAGTGCATGGCGTTCTTCTGGATTCAGCGAATTGAGCATGGTGTGTTCGACAAAGGCTTGGACATCTTCACCGGCCTCGGGAAGAGGGTCTCCCTCACGGTAGAGTTGAAGCGCCATGGGATGGCCACCCAGCGCCTTCGCAACCGCCATCCGTTTCGCTTCTTCGAGGTGCTCCCCCAACAGCAACATCGCATCTTCTGGCTCAAGGGTGGAGAGGCGAAGCAACGGCCAGTCCAAGGCATCGGGGAGCGGTAAACGTCCGACGATCACCACGGCATGTCCGGCAGCCTGAACGTTGTTGAGGAAATCAAACACGGGTTGTTCGTGACGGGGGGACAGAAGGTGCAGGTCATCAACCACGAACAAGGTCGCTTGCTTGTCGCTGTTGACGCGTTCCACTGCGGCCTCGAGGTCGGTGGGAAGCGTTTGGTCATCGGGGTACCAACAAGACAACATGCCTCTGGCGTCCATGAAGGCATCGACCTGTGCCCATCGAACGGTTGACGATTCTGCATACGTACGAAGCAGCGTGGTTTTTCCAACGCCAGGAAGCCCACCGACTGCTGCTTTTCCGTGTTCCTTCAGCAAGGCAGACAACGCCTGTAACTCGTCCGTCCGCCCTACCAGAACCGGCGTATCAAGGGTCTGCGTGTCCTGTTGGCCACCTTCAGTGGAAGGCGTTTCTGGATGTTCTGCCAGCCACCCGCGTCCAGCCTCGGTGATGTGGTAGACCTGCCGGCGACGCGAGCCACCGCCGATGACATGGGCGACTCGAACGGTGATGTAGCCTGCATCCATCAATTCATTTAGCGGTTGATTCAATCCAGAACGGACCACACCCATCGCCTCTGAGAGGCCGGGAAGCGAAATTTCGCGAGGGAGGTCCCAGGCGTTCTCGAGCGACTCGGGAAAACCACCGAGGTAACGCAAAAGACGTTCTTGGGAGCGAGTCAACATGGCAACGCTGAATAAGTGTTCAGGACCTCCTTCATGAATCATCCCCACCGTTGCTCCCGAGCAACGACACGGGGTTGCCCTTTTGAGCCACGGCCAGCGTGGCCACGGTATGCCCGTGGATTTGGCTTCGGTCGACTTGCCCCACGAGCCTGGCGTGTATTTATTCAAAACCAACCAAGGCAGGGTGCTCTATGTTGGTAAAGCCACCCGACTCAACGAGCGGATACGCTCCTACTTCGCCTCCAATCCAGACCGCCACATGATTCCGGAACTCGTGGCTCGCGCCGACGACATTGAATGCATCGTCACCCAAACGCCTCAGGCTGCACTGGTGCTTGAACGGCAATTGATTCGCGAACACCTCCCTCGATTCAATTCCATGCTCAAAGACGGGAAATCCTTCCCCTATCTTGCCTTGACCAACGAAGAATACCCACGGATCATGTACACCCGAAATCCACCAAAATCAAGTCAGCAATGGGGACCTTTTCCCAATGCAGGTGCTGCAAAACAAGTCATGCAATTGTTGCGTCGCCAATTTGGTATTCGCGACTGCAAGGAGCTGCTCCCTCAGGGGTGCCTTTCCATGCACATCGGCCTGTGCGCTGGGCCGTGCATTGACGGCACAGGATACGATGAACGGGTGAAGGTGGCTCGTGGGGTGCTCAACGGTGATGCAGCGCCGCTGCTCGAGGAACTCGTTCAGAGTATGGAGGCGGCATCGGCTGAACAAGCATACGAAGTCGCAGCGCAACACCGCGACATGATTCGTGCTGTCCGGGCCACCACCAGCCAGCACGTCGTTTCAAGCAAAGTGTATCGCGATTGCGACGCCATCGGATTTGCATCCGAAGGCGACATCGCTGCGCTGGTCGTTCTGCATGCTGATGATGGCGTGGTACAGGGACAAGAAGCCTGGCCAGCCGTCCACCGAAGCGACATCGGAGAGACGGTCTCCATGTTCATTTCTGAACATTATTCGCACCGTACACCACCGCGCTTGTTGCTTTCACCCGTCCCCCTCTTTGACGGCTTGCAATCGTGGTTGAATGAGCGTCGTGGAAGCACGGTCGAAGTGCGAACACCCCAACGAGGGGACCTTGAGAACCTCGCAACGCTGGCACGTCAGAACGCCACCATCCAACTTCAGCGGTTGGTGAACAAATCAAGCGGGTCGCTTGAACAGCGCGCCGCCGACGAAGGCGCCAAGGCACTGGGTATGACCCAACTCGACCACATCGTGTGCTTCGACATGGCACAATTGCAAGGCGACGAGCGCGTTGGGGCAAGCGTGGTGTTTCGAAACGGACGACCTTCCAAAGACGAATATAGAAAATACGTGGTCAAGGGCGACGCGTTGGATGACCTTCGCATGATGAAAGAAGTCGTCCTTCGCTGGGCCAAACGCCAGGATGAATGGCCGGACCTCTTGCTCATCGACGGAGGCGAAACGCACCTCAACACCATTCTCCAAGCCTTGGAAGAACACGGTTGGGCAGACCGATTCCTCGTCGCAGCTTTGGCAAAACGTGAGGAGACCATCCATCGCAACGAAATGGAGCCACTCGTGCTTGAACGAAACGGGCGCGTGCTGGTTCATGCAAGGGACGAGGCCCACCGGTTCGTGAACACCTTCCACCGGAAACGACGGAGCCGTAACCGACTTTCCGACCCGCTTGAAGGCGTTGAAGGGTTGGGCGCAAAAAAATTGCAAACGCTCCTTCGTCACTTCGGGGGTCGAAAGGGCATTGAGCATGCCAGCGTTTCAGAATTGGTCACGGTACCCGGTATCGGACCCGCACTGGCTGAACGTATTTTCAACGCCCTTCGTTAGAACGAACGGTCGTCGACGTCGGCCATCTGTTCAATGGTTTCCCCGCGCACAAGTGCAGGACTGGAATAGCCAACCAAATCTGAAAACTCTCCGTCACTAAACTGAGCTTTGTTGATGCTGGCTTGGCGATTGGCCATCGTGGCCTTCTTTTTCTTCTTCTTTCGTCGTCGTCGTCGAATGAAGAGTACCAGCAAGATCAAGACGATGGTGGGGTAGACCCAGAACTGAATCAGGAAGTAAATCCAGCCGATCTGAATACGGAACGTGAGGTCGTCTTCGAATTCACCTGGCGGGATGATGTAGGTGACCGTTTGTCGTCCCCCGTCCTCGGTGATGATCAGGTTCCCTGCCGATGAACTGGCATCGATGACTTTCACACCACGGGGAAGGGTGAAGGTGAGCGGCCCGCTGTAAGCAGCATCTGCAATCGGTGATTGGAAGCCGTTGGTCTCTTGGGGGAATTCGGTGTTGACAGGGCCTGTGGACAGGGTGATGGTCTCTTCGTTGGTTGGTGGGTAGGTCAAACCATCACCGCCGATGATGGAGGTTCGCAGACCCTTCGTCACCACATCTGCAGCCATCTGAATGGGTTGGTGGAACACGGATTGAAGGCTGCTGGTAACGATGCTGAGGCTGATTTCCTCAGGATTTGGAGAGGTTAAACCGCTCCAGCCATTGGCCGAACCGATGGTGAATTTGACCTCTGGAATGGTTAAGGAAAGCACGATGGGTTCATCATCGCTGACCGTTTCATCGGGGACTTCAATCCCGGAAATACCGGTGCGGATCTCAAAGGCGGAGAGATCCACAACATCAAAGGGATTCTCTTGGTCTTCCGCCAGCAGTGTTCCCATGCCGTGGATGCCGTCGGTGACGACTTCACCAAAGCGTTTGGCCAGGTCTTTCATGCCCTGTCGCGTGGCTTCAAGTTCCAACGCCTCACAGTCGTCAAAGTAGGATTTGAGGTCGTCATCTTCACACCACGGCAAGTCAACCGTGGTCCCAAGCGGCGTTTCCATTCGACTTGAGAGGTCGATGATGAGGCGCAACAGGTCGGAGGGGAAGGCTTCCATTTGGGCGCAGGCTTCGATGCCGATGTCGTTGAAACATTGTTTCCCGTCCACGAATCCAACCCGGTAAATGCTCAATTCAGCATCGAGCGCCATCGTGACGCTGAAGGAACCGCTCCATTCGTTGAAATTCACCGAAGCCAGGTCGAACGCCACGTCGGATTGGACGCATGTACTTTGGTTGGCGTAGCACAGAACACGGCCATCCTCATCCTTGATTTCGTGCTCCCAATTGTAGGGTGCAATACCTGTTAGGGACACATCGAGGACAGCGGATTGGTCAAGCGTTTTCGTCAAGGTGATGCTGGACGTGTTGTCCACGGTGGTCACCCAATTGGGCAGAATGATTTCGATCGTCAAATCGGCTGGTGGGAGTCCACTGAGGTCGATGCTGTTCAGGAAGGTCCCACCGATCAGTGCCTCAAGTGAAAAACCCGCATTCATCAACCGCTCGAGATCGGAGCTCTGCACGTTCTCCAAGAAATCAACGATGGACGAGTTTTCATCGTCGATTTGGGCGATGATGATGTCGATGAACCGCATTGAAAACGGCTCACTGGTCGTCTGCAAATAGATGGGGTAGGATTCATCCATCGCGTTGGCGCCTTCGAGACAATAATGCAGCACCTGTCCTGCCGTTATGGGTTCAGTGCACCCCGCGGAGTGGCTGTAATTCAAACCGCCTTCCGATTCAAAGATACCCGAGCCGTCGCTGACCGACACCCATTGCAGGTCGCTCATGTTGATATCGCCCACACCTGCGATGGTGTTGCCCAAGCCTTCCACGATATCGCCCACAGGGAACTGGTCGGTAAATTGCGTCAGGTCAACGATGTCGTTGTGATAGGCAAGCCGAATGCCGTCCGATGTGATGACGGGAACGGAGGCAGAGGACGCGACTTCAAACATGTTGATGCCCCAGTTGTTGAGGGTCTCCGTGTCAAGGTAATACAGGCCTGCCGCGAAATCGATGGTTGCTGCGAATTCATCGCTCAAATCCAGCACCAAATTCAGGTCGATGGCTTTTGAGCCTTCTTCGATGTACACCGTGGGTGATGCAGACGAATTTCTGTGACCCATTTGCATGCTCACCGTCTGAATTTTGTCGCCGTCGCCCTCGAGGGCGGAGAGGTGGTCGGTTGACCACGAAGCGGATGCATAAGCGGGTGGACCCGTTTGACTCACCAACGTACCGTTCGTATCCACGTCAAGGATGGTGGAATACGACGAGGGATTGATGACATACTCGGCTTTGTGCCCTGGCTTGGTCGTGAGGTCGAAACTCGTGTTGATTTGAGCGCCCATCGTCAAGAGGCCCCGATAGGTTCGCTCCAAATCAAGGTTGGAACTCCCGACGAGGTTGAAATTGCTGGCCAACAAATCCACGGAAGCGGTGGCTTGGAAACACAACGGGGGTTCAAACACGTTGTCCTCGCTTGCACCCTCGGCGAGTGCATCCGTGGTATCATCGGTGGAGCAGGCTGTCGTTTGTCCACCAGCAACAAAGGTAGAAACATAATCGGTGGTGATACTGGTTACCGTTCCAAATCCGGATTCAAGCGCTGATTGGATCGCATCGTTCACTTCCGTCTTGAGTTTCTGTCCCACCGTGGGCGAGCCTGGTCCAGCCGTTTCAACGTTAAACGTGTGACGAATCAGGTCGGCTGGGGCACCGTCGTTGGCGTCCAAACCATCGGTCATCTCGAGCGTATCACCGATGATGGTGCCCGAACCAAGTCCGAGTGAATCGCGCTCGAATTCCCGAACGGCCCAGGTGAGCTGAAGGTTGATGCTCGAGGTGGAGACCAAATCAAATTCGTAGGTGCCTTCCACCCAGTCCTGTCGATTGGGCGTCAGGTCCTCGGCGTGGTCGTACTCATCGCAAACCCCGCCCGTATCGCTGCAAGACTGCATACCTGCTGCGCTGGCAATCGGTGCGACCAGCTGAAGCGTGAAGAGGGTCACCAGCAGAAGAGAAAGGGTGTGTTGGCTCGAACGGCGAGGGGAGGTGCGCGTCATCGTTCGGTGCTGGGTCGGGAACTTCAAAGCAGTTCCCCTCGTGCGGACTTCATGGACAACCCGCAAGAAACGGTGTTGTTCGTGGTGGTTAAGACGCCCCTTGCATCGCAATTGCACGCTCGACTCAAAGGGCTTGGATGGCTTGATCCCGGTGTTGAACCGCTTCACGGGGAGGACGACGCCGTTGGATTTCCCGTCGTTTCAAACGTGGTTGCAACAGACCTCGAAAACAACCTCAGTCTCCCACACACGCTCGTTGAATCACCGCCCGTGTTTCGAGACCCTGTTGACCCTCATGACCGACTGCGGGAGGCTGTCCGCGACTGGCAGTCGATGCACGGTAACAACGAACGCTTACTCGAGGCGTTGCCCACCAAATGGGAACGCTTGGGCGACTTGGTGCTCTTACCCGGCGAAGTGATGAGCCAGGCTGCATGGCAATCGGCGCGTTCCCATCCTTCTTGCCAAAGGCTCTGGGAAACCATGACAACAGCGCTGAAAGCCCGTTCACTCGGGATACAACGGCCCATCGCCAACGACACCCATCGCTCCGCACAGGTTGAGATGCTGCTGGGCAGTTCACAGGTGGAGTTTCTCGACCACGGCATCACCTACATCTTCGATGCGGGAAAGGTCATGTTTTCCTCCGGCAACGTCACCGAACGCCGTCGAATCGGGAGCATGAAGATGGCACAAGAAACGGTGATCGACGCCTACGCTGGCGTGGGTTACTACACGCTCCCGATGTTGGTTCACGCTCAAGCAACGCATGTCCATGCGTGCGAGATCAATCCAGCCTCCATCGAAGGACTGCGAGCCGCCGCACAGGCCAACGAGGTTGAAGCAAAACTCACCATCCACGAGGGCGATAACGCTGTTTCACTGCGCAAGCTTCGCGGGATTGCTGACCGATGTCACCTCGGCTTGCTTCCTTCCTCAGAACCGGTTTGGGAGGCTTGCCTGCTCGCCCTGAAACCCAGTGGAGGGATACTCCATGTCCACATGAACGTCGAAGAAGAAAACCTTGAGGCATGGAGCCTAGAAACCGTTGAGCATTTTGAAGCGCTGGTCAAACAACACCGCCTCAATCTGCATGTCGAAGCATTGCATCTCGAACGCGTCAAATGGTTTGCACCAAGGGTGCGACATGTGGTCCTCGACCTCAAGTTTCGGCCTCGTCCAACGACGTGACCATCTCGGCTTCCATCACCATCTCCGCCTCCATCACACCCGATGCAGCGGCTGAGTCAGAGGAATGCGTATCGTTCTTGGTTTGCTGACCGTAGACCACCAAGGTGACGGCCGAACCGACCAAGACCAGCAACACAGGGACAGCGATGACCAATGCAAGGTCTTGAAGCAATGACCCGTCGCTTTGTCCACTGGCCACAGGATTGCGAATCGTACCGTCAGGGTCGGCCACGCCGATCATCTCCATGGAGATGATTTTCACTTCGAGCAGCGGACGTCCAGCCGATGAAAAGGGGTTGTCGAGGTCGGTGCCTGTCGGCTCGTCGGTCGTCGGCACTTCAGCGATGGCTCGGATGTGGGCCATGCCGTCCCTGACAATGCCAAAGGTCGCATAGCCCTCGTCGTCACGGTTCTCAGGGTCAAGACCGTGGGCTTCGGTCTCTGCGATGTACCACTGAGAATCTGCCGAATCTGGGTCGGCGCTGCGCGCCATACCAATGGCACCGTCAACGTGGGACAAGTTCTCGTCGTGTTCCAACGGGATGGTCTCACCGGTTCCACCGCTGCCACACGATGGGTTGGTGGCCGGGTAAAGGCCGATGGTTTTGCAGGTAGGGTCGCCGGATTGCGTCACGAAATCGTTGATGACCCGATGAAAGAACACGCCATCGTAAAGACCCGATTCCACATGAGCGATCATGTTGTTCGTGGTGATGGGCGCCCATTGTTCGAACAACTCAATGATGATCGTACCCTCTTCTTGTGGGGTGATCAAACTTGTTTGATAGGAGACGTTCATGGCGATGACGGCGTTGCCGGTGTAGGACGACATCATTTGTGGGCGAGACTCGTTGACGACGGGACGGTCGGTCCATTCAGCAGGGTCGAGGCCGACGCTTCGCCAAAGAGGTTCGTCATCTTGAACGCTCAGCGAGGCCGTTGATGTCCACGGTAAGAACACCAATAGCAACACCAAAGCGGCTGTTCGGCAATGGCGACGCATGGTTGGGGATGGACCTCACCCCCATGAAAACTACGGCGGCGCGGGGAAATGAACGCCAACACCAAAAAGGAGGGAAGGGAGGCCACGGCATGGACGAACAATCGACCTTCATGCCCGACTTGACGCTTGGCTACGGACTCTTCCTCGTGGTGTGGGGCGTCGCCGTTTCTGTGCTTTCCGACTCGCAGTCGGTCACCTCCTACTTCCCAAGTTTGCTCGGTTTGCCGCTTGCCCTGTCGGGCTGGATGGCCAAGTCCAACCCTGAAAAGCGCAAGTTGTGGATGCATGTCGCCGTGACGTTCGGCCTGCTGTGTGCCCTTGGCGGCACCCGTTTCTTCATGGTCATGGGCGACGGAATCAACTATGCCAGCGGCTCGATGCTGATGCTCTTCCTCACCGGCTCAGCCTACACGGGCCTGTGTGTGCGCTCGTTCATCGAAGCACGGAAAGCAGGTCAGTGAAGCGTCAGCCTCATGACGGAGTGGACCGTCCACGCTTCATGGCCGAGGCGACCTCCGATGCGGAAGTTGAACTCAAAACTTCTGAAGGCCATGCACAACGACAGTTGAACCTCTCAACAGCCGCCACCGTCGCCGTCTCCATCGTGTTCCTCTTGGTGGCCATGAACATCGGTCCCTCTGCAACCGATTCTGATGACGATGCTGCCTCATTTTCCGGAGATTGGTGGGATACGCCGCTTCAGATGCGCCACACGATGGATTTGCCCATGGATACACTCCGCGCCCAGCTCCCCGTCAACGGGACCTACGAAGCCCTTCCCTACGAGGAACACTTCGTGGAAGTGGAGTTGCCAGCCAGCGAACAAGATGCAGGGTTCCCTGGACCGGCATTGATGCACGTGGCGTTGTGGCTTCCCGATGTGCCCGAAGGCACGAAGATCCCCGTCATCATGACCATCCACCCCTACTACGACTTTGGTGGTGAAGGCGTTGCTGGTGACGATTCTGCACCGAACACCGTACCCGACGGTGGTGTGGGCAAGTGGGTCTACGACACCTTCGTGCCCCATGGTTATGCGTTGGCACAAGCCTCGACCTTTGGCACGGGTCAATCGACCCACTGCCAAGACGTCAAGGGGCTGGGCGAGCAAACGGGCATCCAAGCCGTCGTCGACTGGCTGGGCGAACAAGAATGGTCCAACGGCAATGTGGGCTTGATGGGCAAATCCTACGCGGGCACCACCAACTGGGAAGCGGCGCAACAACCCTCGCCCTACCTCAAGACCATCGTGCCCATTTCGGGCTCGATCGGTGTCCAAGAAATGTTCTATAGAAACGGTTCTTCAGAGTCGAGAGCCATGCTTTATGACGCGCTTTATGAAGGCGCCACAGCCGACCCAGGAACCGACGACATGCGCATGTGCAGCGACGATGTGATCGGCCCACTCAACCCGCTCACGACCTGGGCTGGAGCAGAATTTGGCGGTGCAGAGTGGAACGATTACTGGGACGAGCGACGCCATCTTCCAGATGTGCTTGCCAATTACAAAGGAAGCGTCTACCTCGTGTGGGGGATGCAAGATTGGAACGTCGACCCTTACCACGCCTTCCCGACCTACCAGTTGATGCGGGACGCTGGGATCAACGCTCGGGCCATCGCTGGTCAATGGGCTCACAATTATCCCGACCAGCCGGATAGGCACAGCGAAATGGGGAGCGGCTACGGTGCAGAAGCCTACCCCAACATGAGCCGAATGGACTGGGCGGTCGAACTTTATGGCTGGTTCAATTACTACCTCAAGGACATCGGTGAAGAGCCTGAGCCAATGGTGCAAATCCAAACGCATGATGGAAAATGGCACGTGGAAGAAACGTGGCCGCCAGCGGACATGGAATGGTGGGCGGTCCCGCTCGACAGCGTTGAAGGCACGGGAGGGACGGTGAACGTCAACAGCCAACAAAGTTTCACACTCCCAACCCTCGAAGAAGACATTCACATCTCGGGTATGCCAACCCTCCACCTCTCGGTCAACACGCTTGCATGCAACGGTGGCCAAGTCTTTGCAACCATGTACGCCGATGGACTACGCGTCGGCCACGCTACCATGGATGTGCGCTATCGTGACGGGGGCTACGAAGCCAAACCTGCTGCTCCTCTATCGGCATACACGATGCTGATGGAATTCAATCCGATGGATGTTGATTTGAACGCAGGTACTGTCATCGAAGTGGTGCTGACCGAATCGGGCGAGGATTACCTGCCCAGTCCTTGCGCTGCAGTTGGCCTTGCGGTGAATTTCGACGCCTCATCCACCCTCAGCCTTCCGCTCATCGACCGTCCCGACAACGACGACCGCTGGTTCCTCGCCCCGCCTTGGTGGGAGCAGCAGCCCATCCCTTCCTGAGGTGATGAGGTGCGAGTGTTGGCCTTCGAAGATCACTACGACATCGAAGCCCTGCTTCTGGCAGGCGGCGTTGACGTCGACCAACTGGTGCTTGAACAGCGGTGGAATTCGTCCGACGCCCTCGACCACGTCCGACGCTTTGCACCCGACGTGCTGCTGCTGGACCATTACATGCCGCCAATCAGCGGTCACGAGGTGCTGCGAACCCTTCTCTCTTCGGAGGTT
>MDTE01035048.1_pt1 | contig 23616 bp, 20 predicted proteins | sample 811231 | NCBI WGS metagenome assembly MDTE01 (sample SAMN05326651, study PRJNA326480) | marine metagenome | isolation source: seawater | place: Indian Ocean: Red Sea | collected 2010 | reverse complement strand
TCCAGTCCGTGTGAGGCCAGCAGGTCCTTGCGGTCTCCGAGTTCGACAAAGGCATCGGGCAGGCCGCACCGGTGGAGGCGGCGAGTGTCGAGCCCGATGTCGGCAGCCGCCTCGAGGACAGCAGTACCGAAACCACCAGTCAGCACGTTTTCCTCGACGGTGATCACGAAACCACTGTCGTCGGAGAAAATCTGCTCGATCAGGCCCGTGTCCAGTGGCTTGATGAAGCGGGCATTGACGACCCCCACATCCATTCCGTGTTCTTGACCGAGTTGGTCAGCAGCTGCGAGGCAGGTGGCCAGCAGCGTGCCGCAGGCCAGGAAGGTGCCGTCACTTCCCTGCCGTATGATCTCGCTCTTTCCGAGTGTGATCGGTTGCGGCGGGCGTTCGACCGTCTCGATCGTCGCCTTGGGGTACCGGATGGCGACCGGGCCGTCGTGTTCCAACGCGAAGCTGAGCATGGGAGCGATGTCGTGCGAGTCTCCCGGAGCCATCACGGTCAGCCCGGGGAATGGCCGGAGGTAGGAGTGGTCAAAGACACCGTGGTGAGTGGGGCCATCGGGCCCACACAATCCTGATCGATCCAGGCAGAAGGTCACCGGGAGTCCCTGCAGGGCGACTTCCTGGAAGATCTGGTCGAAGCTGCGTTGCAGGAATGTGCTGTAGATGGCGACGATGGGTTTCAGGCCAGCTTTGGCCATTCCCGCCGCGAAGGCCACCGCATGACTCTCGCAGATCCCCGTGTCGAAGAACCGGTCGGGAAAATCTTCGCGAACGTGATCCAGCTTGTTCCCGGCACACATCGCGGCGGTCAACACGACCACCGTCGGATCCGCTTCCATCTCGCGGTAGATGGTCTCGCTGACGATATTGGTGTAGGCGGGTGCTGACCCCGCGGGGATCGAGATCACCTCGTTGTCATCGGAACGCTGAAACGGAGCCGGGGTGTGGAACCTGACCGGGTCCTGTGTGGCGGGCTGGAATCCGTGGCCCTTTTCGGTGAAGACGTGCAGCAGTATCGGTCCCCGCACGTTCTTGACCATGTCGAGGTAGCGTCGCAGTGCAAACAGATCGTGTCCGTCCACGGGACCGATGTATCGGAAGCCGAGTTCTTCGAAGAGCATTCCGCCGTGGAGGAATCCCTTGACGGCGTCCTTGATTCCACCAAGAACGTTTTCGACCGGTTGTCCGACGACGGGCACCTTGTTGAGGAACGCCTGCACGTCACGTTTCAGTCCGTCGTAGAACGGTGCGGTGCGTGCCTTGTCGAGCGTGGAGGCCAGGCCACCGACCCGTGGGCAGATGCCCATCTCGTTGTCGTTGAGGATGACCAGCAGGTCCTTGTTCAGGCCCGCGGCGTTGTTGAAGGCCTCGAAGACGATTCCCGAGGGCAGGGCCCCGTCGCCGATCACCGCGACGGCCTTGCGGCCATCATCACCCAGCAAGTCGTCCCCCGCCTTGAGTCCCAGGACGCTGGAAACACTCGCGCCCGCGTGGCCGGTCATGAACAGGTCGAAGTCACTTTCCTGTGGGTTGGGGTAACCCATCAAGCCGCCCTGCTGACGCATCGTGTGGAATTCGGCGTAACGGCCGGTGAGCAACTTGTGTGGGTAGACCTGGTGCCCGGTGTCCCAGACCAGTCGGTCAGTTTCGAAGTCAAAAACCAGGTGCAGGGCGATTGCCAGTTCGACGACGCCAAGGTTGCTGGCGAAGTGAGCGGTGCGGTCCGAGACGACCGTGCAGAGCACCTCACGGATTTCGTCGGCCAGTTGCAGCAGTTGCTCGTCGGTGTAGTCGGTGAGCTGTGCCGGCGATTCGAGTTGTGGTAGCAGTTCGAGCTGGTTCATCCTAGTGATCCCTCTCGACGACAAACTCGGCCAGGACTCGCAACGAATCACCCGCATCGCCCAGTGGCCGGATCGCTGCCTGTGCGGACTCGACACAGGCCCGGGCCAGTTCACGACTCTGCTGAACCCCGACCAGCGCCGGGTAGGTCCATTTGCCCAATGCGGCGTCTCGTCCCGGCGGCTTGCCCATCTGCTGGGCAGACCCCACGACGTCCAGCAGGTCGTCTGCGAGTTGAAAGGCCAGGCCGATGTGCTGTCCATAATCGACCAGGTTCTGACGAATGTCTCCGGCAGCTCCGGCAATCACGGCTCCCAGTTCCAGGCTGGCAGCCAGCAACCGTCCGGTCTTGCGGTGATGGATTGCGGCGAGTGTTTCCAAGGGGCTGGAGTCGGAGGAGGGGTCCACGTTGGTGACGGCCAGGTCCGCCACCTGGCCACCGACCATGCCATCACTGCCGGCTGCCGAGGCCAGGACACGGCAGCACTCGGCCGCGATGGCCGGGTCCGGGAGATCGGTGGTGAGGATTTCGAAGGCCCTTGTCAGCAACGCATCACCGGCAAGGATCGCCATGGCCTCACCGTGCACGACGTGGCTTGTCGGTTGGCCTCGCCTGAGGAGATCGTCGTCCATGGCCGGCAGGTCATCGTGGATCAGTGAGTAGGTGTGCACCATTTCCACGGCGCAGGCGGCCGGCAGTGCGTCCCGGGGATCGCCGCCACAGGCCTCGGCCGCCAACAGGACCAGGGTTGGCCTCAACCGCTTCCCCCCGGCCATCAGGCTGTAGTGCATCGCCTCACGGAGCGTGTCGGGGGTGTCGGTTCCCCGTGGCAACGAGTCGGCCAGCGCCACCGCGACCAGGGGGGCGAAACGGGCCAGCGTTTCTTCGGCGGTCATTGCTTGAGCGGGCACTGGACCAGTCTGTTCCCGGGAAGGGGCGAGGAGGAGAGACCGATGGAATTCTAGCCTCGGCGGCACCGGTCGAAAATAGCAACCCGAGACGACGAGGGGAGTGTAGGAGTTTCGATGGCCAATCGAAATGGACTGGCCGGTTCAAGTTGTGCCAGTGGCCAATTGCAGTCCGATCTGGCACGCCTGCAGGTAACTCTCGATATGCAGCGATTCGTTGACGGTATGAATGTCCTGCTGCCCACAGCCGAGCGTGACGGTGGGAATGCCATGGGCGACCATCCAGTTGGCATCGAGTCCTCCGTTGGAGATCCGTACTCCGGGATCAAGGCCAACGGCCTCGACGGCCGCCAGTGCCGTCTGAACGCAGGGTTCTTTCTCCGAGAGCACAAACGATTCGTATTTCAACTGCGGGTCGAATTGAATGCCGGCGGTTGTCTTGGCCGTGTTGCGGACCTTTTTGGCAGCGCGTCGGAACGCTTTCTCGAATTCGGCCACGATCCGTTTTCGGAATGCCGGGGTGTGACTCCTGGCCTCGGCTCTGAGAGTCAACCGGGGCGTGACAACGTTGGTGGCATCGCCGCCGTTGATGATGCCCACATTGCTGGTTCCGCGGTTTCGCCCTTTTTCAATCAACCCGTGCCAGCCGTTTTCTGTCAGGTCGGCGATCGCCAGGCTCGCCACGGCAATCGCACTGACACCGTCCTCGGGATGGCCTCCGGCATGGCTGGCTACTCCCTCGATTGTCACGTCGATGCTGTAATCGCCGGTCGCTCCGACAACGGCCAGCCCCGGCGCGCCTCCATCCCAGTTGAAGCCCATCAGCGGCTTGCCGAGTCGTGACAGGCTGACGTAGCGTGCTCCATAGAGCCCGACTTCTTCCTGGACCGGGAAAAACAGGGTCAGCGGTGGGTGGGGCAGGTCACGTGAGAGGATCTCGAGCGCTGCGTTGAGCACGACACTGGCTCCAGCGCGATCATCGCCACCCAGTGCGGTGTCCGCATCACGCGATTCGATGAGTGGGCCGCGACGAATTGGGCGGCAACCGACGCAAAGTGGGACCGTGTCGATGTGAGCCATCATCAGGCGACGGGGAGCTCGAACAGTGCCGGGCAGCTTGACGATCAGGTTGCCGACTTCGCCGCCGAACGGGCTGCGGTTGTTGGCTGTGTCGTGCCGGATCGCATCCGACGGGACTCCGGCATCGCGGAGTCGGCCGGTGATCGCCTCGGCCACCTCACGCTCCTGTCCACTCTTGCCTGGAATTGCCATCAGCGTTGTCACCAGGTCGACGGCGGCGGAGTTGTTGATCGAGTGGGGTGTGGACATCGTTGGAGCCTCCCGGGTGATGGCTGACTCGCGAGAAGGCACAGGAGCGGCTTGAAGCCAACCGGCCACGCGGTCAATATGACGGCCTCTAAACATACCGACCATGAACGGAAGCACAATCGACAACATGTCCACCACGCCCCACGGTCCGGGACTTGATTGCCACATCGCCAACGATGCCGAACGGGCTGCTGCCTTCGGCAACGTGTACGAATGCTGGGGGGATGAACGGCCGATCGACGAGTACGTGGCGTGGCGGATGCAGTCGGTCCAGCACGCACGGGCCACCTGGTATGTCGGTACGGTCGATGGCGTGGTGGCCACGTCGCTGGGGGCTTACCCGATTGTGTTGCGTGCTGCTGAAAAATCGTGGCCCGGCTATGCGATCGGTGCCGTCCACACACCTCCGGAATTCCGGCGGCGAGGCTACGCCGCAACCCTGCTGGATTGGGGACTGCAGCAACAGTTGGCCGGAGGGGCCCAGTTCGGGTTGCTCTACTCGGACATCAAGCCGGAGTACTACGGTGGGATGGGGTACCGGTTGTGTGATTCGCACTACGCCTGGGCCGTGCCAAGGCCAGGTGATCATGCGAGCAGTGGCCGGTTGGAGCAATTTGATCCGGCCGAAATGGCCGATGGTCTGGCCGAGTTGTATGTCGCCGCACAGTCGTCCCGGAGTATCTGGATCGAACGTGATTCTGTGTATTGGGACTGGGTGCGAGGCCGCTATGTGGGCCACAACTGGTTTTGGTGGATCGACGCGGGGGCTGATCACCCGTCGGGCTACATCCAGTTGAAGTCGACTGAAACCGAGTCGCGCGTGTTCGACTGGGGAGTGTTGCCCGGCGCTGATGAACGCGCGTTTTGGGAGACGGTGTTGCAGTGGGCTGCAACCCAGGGGGTGGCTCGGATCGGGGGCTGGCTGCCGTCATCCGACGCGATAGCCGGCTGTTTCGATGTCACTCCACGAATCAAGGAGTTGACGATGCTCAGTCCGCTGACCGCGGAGGCTCCGTGGAACGATGCGTACTCGACCGACGCGGCCTGGTTCACCGAATGCGACCACATCTAGTCGCTGCTCTGTTTCGGTCCTGGATTTTGTGGTGACGAAGACATCTTGTCACAGTCGGTTTCTCTGGCTAGCATCCCGCGTCCTGCTGGGTGTGATTCGCGTGTGAATTGGCTCGGGCAGGGGACCGGGATGGACCCCACGTGCGACTATTGAAGACGATCGCGGGCGGAATTCGGCACGTCGGCCGTTTGCTGCGGACCGGCTTTCAGGCTGTGTTGCTGCTGATCGTGTTGTTGTGTGTGCTGGAGGTCGGAGTTCGACTGGTCGAATCTCCAGTTGATCCCGGGGGCCAATCAGAGGTGGGTTCGGACCTGGTTCGTGCCTCGTGGACATCAGGTCAGTCGCTGCAACGACTGGTTCGTCGTGAGTCGGTGGTGGGAGACCGATCGGTTTCAATCCAGACCAACAGCCTCGGGTTGCGGGGTGCGGAGCCTGTTGTCCCCAAGCCAGTTGGCGTGCTCCGCGTGGTTTGCCTGGGGGATGAACGCGTGTTGGCCGAGCGGGTTCCTTACGAGCAGACATTTTGTCACCGGCTGCAGGAATCATTGCAGCGGCGTTCTGCTCGACGGGTCGAGGTGATCAATGCGGGTATTCCCGGTGAGTGTCCTCTGTTGTCGTTGTTGCGGGTTCGTCATGAATTGTTGGCACTCGACGCGGACCTGTGGCTGTTGAATTTCGACATGTCCGATGTTGCTGACGACTACCGACAACGACCACGATTGATCTCCGACCGCAATGGACGTCCGTTGGCTTGTCCGCATCCCTCCCTGGCACTGGGACGGCTGAATGCGTGGCAGCAGTTGTGCAGTCGGTTTCGGCTGGTTGCTTGGAGCAGTCGCGAGTTGGGCAGTCTCTGGACACGGACACTCGTCGAACCACCAGCCTCGGACCCGGGAAGCCCACAGGGACAATACGCCTGGTTGGCGGACACTCCGCCCGACTGGACCATGCACATTGAACAGGCCCTTCAGCCAATCTCGCGATTGCAGAAAATGTGCCGCGGGAGATTGGCCGTGACCGTGTGTCCGGCTCCATGGCAAGTGGCTCGCAACGAGACACGGCACCCCGATGCCCGGGCCAGGGTGGGCGTTCCCGGGGATTCGGTGTTCAACAGTGACGTGCCGTTTCAGATCCTGGGCGACTTTTTGCGGCAACACGATATTCCCGTCTGTGACCTGTCCGAGGGATTTCGTACAGCGAGTGAAGGAGTCCAGTTGTTTCAACCAGATCGAGCCATGTTGAGTCCGGCCGGGCACGAACTGGTAGCCCGTTTGTTGGCCGAAAAACTGACCAGTCCATCTATGGCATGGTGGAGCGATCCGGGGACCCACGGGGATGTTGTCCCGGCTGGGGCGCAACGGCCGGTTGACGATCAGGGCGGGTCTTGACGGGTCTTTCGGGGTGCAGGATACTCCACGCCCCACAGCCGGAAACAGAGCCGGATTGCCACAAATGTGACACCGGAATCGTGCCCTCATCCAAGGCGACATTGTTCTCGTGACCGACAACTTGCAGCACCGCATGCGCGAGATGGCCCAGGGGGCGCGGGCAGCCGCGTTGCGTTTGGCGGAATCGACGGGGAAGACCAGGAACGACTGGCTGTTGCGTACGGCTGAATTGCTGGATTCCGAGCGCCAAGCTTTGGCGGCCGCCAACCAGGAGGACATCCAGCGTGCTCCTGGATATGGACTCACTGACGCGGCGGTGGACCGTTTGAGACTGAATGACGACCGGATTGACGGGATGGTCACGGCCTTGAAAGACGTCGTGGCGCTGCCCGATCCGGTGGGGGAAGTTTTCGAGTCGACCCAACGCCCCAACGGCCTTGTGGTCACTCGGGTACGGGTTCCACTGGGAGTGGTGTTCTTCATTTACGAGTCGCGTCCCAATGTGACCGTTGACGCGGCCGCCTTGTGCGTCAAGAGCGGCAATGCGGTGATCTTGCGAGGTGGCAAGGAAGCGATACACAGCAACCAGGCATTGCATGAAATTCTGTCCCGGGCAGCCCGGGAGTGCGGATTGCCCCGCGAATCGGCTCAACTGGTGACCACAACCGATCGTGCTGCGGTGGGTGAATTTCTTGGGATGGCCGACCTGATCGATGTGACGATTCCACGTGGAGGCAAGTCTCTGATCGAGCGAGTGGCCGCCGAAGCGGCGATGCCGGTCATCAAGCACTTCGACGGGATCTGTCACGTCTATGTCGATCAGGCCGCCGACCTCGAGATGGCCAGCCGGATCGTGGTGGACAGCAAGTGCCAACGACCGGGAGTCTGCAATGCAGCGGAGACGCTGCTGGTCGACCGTGAGGTGGCCGCGAGTTTTCTGCCCGAGGTGTCCAGGAGGTTGCTGGAACGGGGCGTGATTCTGCGTGGCTGCGAGGAGACCAGGGGGCTGGTTCCCGAGGCCGAGGTGGCCAGCGAGGAGGACTATCGGACCGAATACCTGGACCTGGTCCTGTCGGTTCGTGTCGTGGATGGCGTGGGAGCGGCGGTGGATCATATCCGCGAGTACAGCTCCGGACACACCGAATCGATCGTCACCTCGGATGTGGAAACATCGCAGCAGTTCACGCGAGCTGTTGATTCCGCGGCCGTGATGGTCAATGCCAGCACGCGGTTCCACGATGGAGGAGAATTCGGCCTGGGGGCCGAAATCGGTATCAGCACTGATCGGTTTCATGCGAGAGGCCCGTGTGGCTTGCGAGAGTTGACCAGTTACAAGTACGTGGTCCACGGGACGGGCCAATTGAAGTCCGGATGAACCGAACGGGCCTGGATTGGTGTGAATTGGCCGCCGGGGCGAGGAGGACCCAGGGATGGGAGTTGTGCTGAGCCGAACCGAGGTCGAGGCGCTGTTGCCCGACGGGCATGACGCGCCCCATGTGCCCCGGCCGGAACAATCTGAAATGCCACCATCGGGTTGGTCGGTTAAAACTCTGAGGGAACTGGAGTTGAGGCTGGAATCTGCCGCGGTGGAATTGTCCGCGGTGATGAGCGAGCGGATGGTGGATGACGGTTCCGACCAACAGGCCGGCGTCTCGATTGACTATCTCGGCCTGGCTCCAGGGGCGCGGTTGCCGGATTCGTGCGCGACGGTCGGGACATGGGTCATCCAGGGACCTCGTCCTCGTGAAACCGGTCGAATTGCGATCGAGGCCTCGCTCGCCGTTGGTCTTGTCGAAGGCTTGCTGGGGGCTGGTGAGACCGGCGAGTCGGATCGTCAACTGACCGGGCTGGAACGATCGCTGTTGACCCGTGCCGTGGAATTGATCGCGGCGGTGCTCGTGAGCGACCGGAATGACGACGGTGGCCAGCAATGGCAGGAGGCCCGGTTGGAGTTGAGCGTGCGGGCGGAAACGGCACTGGCTTCAGTCGGTCGACGTTCCGACTCTGTGCTGGCTGGTTTCAAGTGGCAACTGGGTGAGTGTCATGGGTTGGTGCACGTGGAATTGTCTACCGGATTTGTCGCCCGGTTGACCGAGTCCACTCCGTTGGAGGGTGAGGCAGGCGAGATCGCGACGGACGAAACCGGTCAGGGGCTGACCACTCTGTCGGTGCGGATGCCGGTGCACGGATTGACCGCCGCCAGTGTCGCGGGGCTGGAACTGGGCGACGTGATCATGACCGGGAGGCCAGCTGAGTCGGAAACAGGCCACGCAAATTGGCACGTATCTGTCGACGGATCTTGTCGTTTTGATGGGCATCCAGGCACTTTTGATCGTGTACGCGCGGTTGTTTTGGAACCGCGCGAGCGAGCCGAATAGGGGCTGCTTCTTGACGTCCGGGCAAGGCGTCTATAAAAATAGGGCATTGGCCCAGTTGTCTGGGCGTACGGGACCAGGGGGAGACGTTGCGCCGAAGAGGATTACCGCCGACACCTGCGGAGCAGATGCACCGGATCAATGACCAGATCCGGATCACCCCGGTCCGCGTGGTTGATCCGGATGGAAATATGGTCGGTGTCCTTCCCACCGAGGAAGGCCTGCAATTGGCAGTGGAAGCCGGCTTGGATCTCGTGGAAGTGAGTCCGAACGACCGTCCGCCGGTCTGTCGGATCATGGATTACGGTAAGTTTAAGTACGAACTGAAGAAGCGAAAGACCAAGGGAGGCAAGCAGCACACCGTCCAGGTCAAGGAAATTCGATTGCGACCCAAGACGGGTGAGCATGACATTGAGTTCAAGATCAAGCGGGCTCGTCGATTTCTGGAAAATCGAGACAAGGTGAAGATCAACGTGATTTTCCGAGGCCGTGAGAATGCTCACCGTGATCGTGGACACGAGATGCTGCAAGGGATCATCGACATCCTCGAGGACATCGCCAAGGTGGAAAAACCGCCGGGGATGGAGGGGGGACGGACGATGTCAACGGTATTGGCTCCCAAGGGTTAGTTTTGCCAGGAATGCACGCGATGCCGAAGCAGAAGACACACAAGGGAATGAAGAAGCGGTTCAAGGTCTCGTCCAAGGGCAAGGTCAAGCACCGCAGCGCATTCCGTGGCCACCTGTTGAGTCACAAGTCGAGCAAGCAGAAGCGGCAATTGCGCAAGGATGGTATCCTGACCAGTTCGGACGCGAAGGAAGTCCGCGAGAAATTAGCCCCGGGTTCCTGATTGTCCGGAAACCGGCCATCCAGCACTTAGCCATACGAACAACCACGGCCCCATGGGGCCGATTGCGAGGACGACGATGCCACGAGTTCGCAAGGGATCAGCTCGGCGCAAAGCCAAGAAGCGTTTGTTCCGCGAAGCACGGGGAAACCGGGGCGGTCGCGGCAAATTGCTGCGAACCGTCAAGGAAACGGTGGTGCGATCGCGGGCGTATGCCTACCGTGACCGCCGTACCAAGAAGCGAGTGTTCCGTCGCTTGTGGATCACACGGCTCAACGCCGCCTGTCGGCAGCGAGGGGTTCGTTATTCGGAGTTTATCCACCAGCTGCAATCCGCTGGCATCGAACTCGATCGTAAGACACTGAGTGAAATCGCGATTTCCGATCCTCAGGTCTTTGACGAGATCGTGGCCGCCGCGGCCTCTGCGGCCTGACCCCGTCTGACTCAACGATGACCGCCGACGCCCAGGCTGCTTTTGCGAGTTACAAGGACGAAGCGCTCGTCGCGATCGCTGCGGCCTCGTCCGAGGATGCACTCGAGACGGTCCGTGTTGAGTTCCTGGGCAAAAAACGGGGCCGACTCCGGGACCTCCAGGCCCTGCTGGGCAAGGCTGAAGCGGATGAACGGCCGATGCTGGGCAAGGCTTTCAACGAGGTGCGTGTTGAGGTGCAAACGGCGTTCGAGGCGCGGCAGGCCGCACTGGCCCGTCCGCAGGTTGCTGCCGCCGCTGTCGATGTCACCCTGCCCGGACCACGACCGGTGATCGGGCGCCGGCATCCGATCACCCGGACGATGGATGATTTCAAGGACATCGTTGGCCGGATGGGGTTCAGCGTCGCGACAGGACCGGAATTGGAAGACGATCACCACAATTTCGTCGCCCTGAACATTCCGCCAGTTCACCCCGCCCGTGATCCACTGGACAACTTTTACCTGGCGACTGCCTCGGTCGGGAGCGGTGACCAGGCGGTGTTGATGCGGAGCCAGACGTCGACGGTACAGATCCGCGTGATGGAACAGACGGCTCCGCCGGTGCGAATTGTCTCTCTGGGACGGTGTTACCGGCCAGACACGATCGATGCCACACACCACTGCATGTTCCACCAGATGGAGGGACTGGCGGTCGACACCGACATCACGATGGCCGATCTCAAAACAGTCCTGAAGCACTTCGCCACCGCTTTTCTCGGCGATGATGTCTCGGTCCGGTTCCGACCAAGTTTCTTTCCGTTCACCGAACCCTCCGTCGAGGTCGATGTTCTCTGGCGAGACCGGTGGCTGGAATTGGGGGGGGCGGGAATGGTCGATCCCAACGTGTTGCGGCAGGTGGGGTATGATCCCGACGAGGTGACCGGTTTCGCCTTCGGACTCGGCATCGAGCGGTTCAGCATGATGCGGTATCAGGTGACTGACATCCGTCGTTTCTTTGAGAACGACTACCGGTTTCTCTCGCAATTTTGACCCGGCGGGTCGGGTCAGTTCGGAGACATCGTCGGCGAACGCCGTGATGGGGCCGCCACGAACTGGATTCGGCCTCCACAGAGCTTGCAGGCGACTCTCGCCAGGCGGAATCTCGAGTGGGCTCGGAGTTCCTCGAGGCAGTGTGGGCACTCGGCAAAGAAACCCCGCAGGCGAGTTGAGGGGTGGTCCGGATCGAGATGGAAATGACCGCGACAGAGTTTGCACTCGACGTTGGCGCCTGCGTATTTTTTCGCCACTCGCAATTCCTGTCTGCAATGTGGGCATTCCAGCAGGAAACCATCGGGTTCGACCAGTTGGGCGTCGCCACCAGGCTGCATCGTCACGTTCCTTGTCCCGAAAGATCTCGTCAGTGGATTATTCGTCGCCGGGCCGGGCCTGGAGGCACATCAACCGGTGAAAGGTGCGGAAGTAGAGACGGCCACCGGCGACCGCTGGTGTGGAGTGGCAGGGGTCGCCCAGGGGGATTTTTCCGATCAGCTTGAATTGGGGGCTGGCGGCAACAATCACGACATCGCCTTTTTCGCTGACGCCGTAGATCTTGCCGTCGATGCAAATTGGTGACCCGCTGTAGTTGCCACCAATCCGCTTGGTCCAGACATCTTTTCCGCTGGCCAACTCGACGCATCCAAAGATGCCTTCATCGTTCCATTCGTACAGGTGGTCCTGGTAGATGATCGGAGTGGTGACATAGGGCAGGATCCGTTCACGTGTCCAGACCACGTTTCCGGAGGTGTCCACGGCACGTTGTAACACACCGTATCGCCCTCCCTGTCCGCAACTGGCGACGACCAGGCCGTTTCCATAGACCGGTGAGGCGACGGTTCGCAGTGGAAAGGGACCCGTGGCCCAGTTCTGATGTCCGGTACGAGGATCGAGGCTGCTGATGCCCGATTCTCCGCTGACACAGATCAATTGCGGAGTCTTGTTCTTTTCACGGATGACCAGTGGCGTGGCGTAGGAGGTGCGGCCCGACTTGAACTTTCTCAATTGGCTCCACACCGTGCGACCGGTATGACGGTTGAGTGCAATCACCGAACTGGGGCCATCCTGGTCGTTGGGGACGATGAGCAGATCCTCGAAGATGATCGGCGAAGCCCCCAGTCCGTGCTGGCTTTCGTAGGGGCCCAGGACCCGCCGCCACACGAGTTCACCGTCGAAATCGTAGGCCGAGACCGAGTAGCGTTCCTTGTCGGCGAATGCGGCGTAGACCCTGTGATTGTCGACACATGGCGTGCTGGAGGCCCAGCTGCTCTTGAGATGCTTGCGACTGCGGTTCATCCCGATCTGTCGTGACCAGCGGGTCTCGCCCGTTTCGGCATCAAGGCACATGAGATACCTGGTGGCACCCCGGTCGATGGCGGCAGTGACGAACAACCGGTTTCCTCGGACAACGACTGCTCCATGGCCCTCACCGGGCAACTTGATGTTGAAAATGTAGTCACCGGGGCTCCAGTTCGTGGGGATACCCTTGAGGGCACTGACGCCGGTCCCGTTGGGGCCTCGGTAGCGGGTCCAGTCGGCCGCATCACCGGCATTGGTGATGAGGACGGCGATCCAGGCGACCAGGGCGTGGATGGCCATGCGGTGCAAGCGGGTGGGGGAAGCAGTTGAAAGGTGACCGTTCATCAGTCGTGCGGCTCCGAGAACAAAATGAGAGTTTTACGAAACGCCCGTCGGGCCTAGGATGGTCGATGCCCAGCGGGGTTGCAAGACCGTCCCTTGCGGCCCCTTCTGGCGGTCCAGTATCCTCAACGGGCCACCCGGGTTCCTGTCCCGGGCAGGAAGAGGAATCGTGACGCCCATGACGCAACAGCCCGACCAAGCGGCCTCTTATCTCGTCGTGCGAGACGGCAACCAGTGGCGGGACGTGTTCCGCCTGATGCCGGGCCAGGTCACCACGGTGGGACGCTCGTCGACCAATCGCGTGGTGGTTCGTGACGAGGTGTGTAGCCGGAATCACTGCGAGGTGTTCCAGAGTGGTGAACGATGGTTGCTGCGGGACCTGGGGAGCCGCAACGGTACGCTGGTCAACGGCGTCAGTGTCGATGCCGATTGGCCTCTCGAAGAGGGCCAAATCATCCAGATTGGTGAATGCGGTCTTGGTTTCACTTCCGACCTCTTGCACGCATTTCCCGAGTCGGAATCCTCTGCTCACGTCAGTGTTGCTGACACGGCGGAGATGATGGTTTTTGACGATCCGTCGCCGGAATCCGAGCCGGAGATCGTGGATCGTCGACGAGAGAACCGTTTTCGTGGACGCGAGGAACCGGGGGGAACTGAGCCAGATCGGACGCGGCGCGATCTGACTTTTCTGTACGCCCTCGCGCTGGAGATGGGTACGGCTCGTGACGCCGAACAACTGGCTGGCGTGGTGCTCGACGGGCTGTTTGCGGGAACGCGAGCCGATATCGGGGCGGTGTTGCTGTTGCCGAAAGGGCTCCGTAGTCGACCACGGCCCAACGAACTTCGGGTGGCCGCGTATCGCTCGTTGAAGGATCTCCCCTACCAGAAGGTGTCCGATTACCTTTCGGGCACGGTCCTGGCCGAGGCCGAGGCGGTGCTGGCCAGGGATGTGGCCGATGACAGCAAGCTGGTGGATCGTGACAGCCTGGGACAAATTCATGCGGAAAGCGTGATCTGCGCCCCGTTGATTTCGGGAGATGTGACTTTTGGAGTGCTTCACCTGTATTCGACCGATCGCGAGAACCTGCTGGAAGCAACAGATCTCGAGTTCACCCTGGCGGTTGCTGATCAGTTGGCCGTTGCGTTGGACGGGTTGCAGGACCGGGAATCCCTGGCCAACGGGCTTGCGCAGGCACAGGGTGAGAACGAGTCGTTGCGGAGCCAGTTGGCGATAGACAGCGAGTTGATTGGTGACAGCGAGACGATGAACCAACTGCGGGGGATCATCGAGCGGATCGCATCGACCGACGCGACCGTGCTGGTTCGCGGTGAGAGCGGTGTGGGTAAAGAATTGGTGGCCCGGGCGATTCACTTCCGCAGTCGGCGTCGATTGGGACCGTTCGTCTGTATGAACTGTGCCGCTTTGTCCGAGTCGTTGCTCGAAAGTGAATTGTTCGGGCACGAGAAAGGGGCATTCACCGGGGCGACTGATCGTAAGCCGGGCAAGTTCGAGCAGGCCGATGGTGGCACGCTGTTCCTGGATGAGGTTGGCGAGATGCCAGCCGCAATCCAGGCCAAGTTCCTCAGGGCGCTCGAAGGCCATCCGTTCGAACGTGTCGGTGGACGAACGACCGTGGATGCCGATGTGCGGGTGGTTGCCGCCACGAACCGGAATCTTGAGGAGGCCATTGCCGAGGGGACCTTTCGCAAGGACCTTTACTACCGCCTGTTCGTCGTCGAGATCCAGGTGGCTCCCCTGCGAGAACATGTTGCCGACATAGCCCAGTTGGCGCAGTTCTTTCTCGAGCAGTTCTCGAAAAAGTCCGGACGCGAGATCGAGGGTTTTACTCCTGCGGCATTGGCGGCATTGAATGCATACAACTGGCCCGGAAATATTCGGGAGTTGCGGAACCTGGTCGAACGGACGGTGATCCTGTGTACCGGGAACGAGGTCAGCGAGACAGACCTGGAACTGTCCGACCATGTTGTGGCCGGTGGTGGTGTTGCGAGTTCTCCCTCGACGATCACCACTGGCAATGTGTCACTGGAGACGCTCGAGCAGCAACACATCCTGGCGGTTCTCGAGTCGACCGACTGGAACAAGTCGCAGGCGGCACGAATCCTGGGCATCGAACGCTCGACGCTGGATCGGAAGCTGAAACGCTATCGGGTCAGCCGACCGTAGTCGATTGATCGGGTTGGACAGTCTCGAACGATTCGTCGACTGTGTGGCATGAAAGCGTCGAAAAGTGTTTGACTTTCACAACATGAGGCGAGACAATCGGCCTTATTGGCATGGACAAACTGCCTCGACACGACTTCTTTGATTCCTCTCACCACCGCCTTTCCCCTCTTCTCACGCGACTTTTCGACCTCTCTGTCTCGCGTGTTGCGGTTCGGTACCAGTGGAATCTTGATCGGGTCAGACAGTTCGAGAGGATTCGAACGAGCGGGCCACTGGCTCGGCGATGGGTCGGAAATCCGTGCTGATTGGCCCTCGGCCAGCGTGATGTGTGAGTTTCCTGTGGAAGCTTGCTCGGTTGTGATCGCAGGCTGGAGGCCGGATCGAACTCGCAGGGAACGGCAGTTGGCCGGACAGCGAGTTGGTCAACAGCTCGGAAACGGGCTGAACCAGGAAGGAAGAGGGCGCAAGGAGGCGATGGACCACAATGATGTGCAACAGAGAGTGGAGTGTGCCGGATGCCGACACCTTTCGAGGTGCCCCAGGGACTGGAGACCGAAGCAGGTCTGCCGTTGACTTATCTGTTTGAATCCGTGGATCGACCTTTTCAGATCGAACCACTTGACGAGATGGGGTTCAACCCCTTCGAGAAGACCGGAGCGAAGCCGGGATCAGAGGACAAGGTCCAGGTCCTGGCGGCTCGGTACGCGGCGGGTTTGCCGCTGTGGCACGAGGAGGATTGCGTCGATCATGGGCCCGCACGGGTGCTGTTCGACGTGGATGCCTGAGAAGGCCTCGACCTGTTTCACAACGAAACAGCCGGCCACCCGAACACCCGTGTTCCGGTGGCTGGCTTTCTCGTTGAGGCCGTTGCAGTTCCTGTGAATCCTGATCACTTCTCGATTCGGAACAGGCGAGTCTCGCTGCGAATGAACAGGGCGTTGTCGGCGACCGCGTAGCTGGCGAAGGTGCGACCTTCGAGACGGTTTCGTCCGAGTTCAACATATTCCTGGCCGGGCTTCAGTACGTATCCCTGGCCTGCCTCGCTCTGGATGTAAATCTTCCCGTCAGCGAAAGTCGGTGACGCCGAGTACTTGCCTCCGATTCGCTTGCGGTAGTGCAGCTTGCCGGTCTTGGCGTCGAGTGAGCTTGCGATGCCGGTGTCACTGATCAGGAACAAGTCATCCTTGATCAGCAGCAGGGATGGCGTGTGAGGCACATTGGCCTTGGACGTTTGTTTCCAGGCGACATGGGTGTCGGTGACATCACCGCTGCCGGTCGGACGGATGGCGAACAGTGTCGGGACACCCCACCCGCTGCAGACGTAGACCAAGCCGTGTCCAAAGACGGGGCGAGGAATCACCGAGTAGCCGTCTCCGTAGAGCACTCGCCAGATTTCCTTGCCCGTCTTGGGGGCGTAGGCCGCAACCAGTCCGGTGCCGGGGCAGACGATTTGTTTCTTTCCGTCGACTGAAATGACAAGCGGAGTCGAGAAGGAGAACTTGCGGGACAAGTTGAGTGTGCGGTCGGTCTTCCATGCGATCTTGCCGTTTCGGGTGTCGATGGCCGCAACGTAGTCGACATCCTGGCCGTCGCAGGTGACAACCAACAGGCCATCGACAAGAGCGGGGGAACCACCGCCTCCGTGTCGGGGCACGTAGGCCAGGTCCTGCATCTTCCACACGATGCGTCCGGTTGCCAGATCCAGTGCTGCAGTGCCCTCGGTCCCGAAGTGCACGTAGAGTTTCTTTCCATCGCTGATGGGTGTGGGGCTGGCATGGCTGTTCTTTGAGTGCAGCAATCCGCTGGTGGAGACGTGATTTCCATCAAACACCTCCTGGTTCCAGACCATCTTGCCAGTCTTGATATCGAGGCAGATCGCCCGGAGCGACTGGTCGTCCTGTCCCCCTCCCTCTTTGGCCACGGCGGTGGTCAGGTACAGGCGGTTGCCGACCACGATCGGGCTGGACCAGCCCTTGCCGGCGATGGGAACTTGCCAGGTCACGTGGTCGGTCGCATTCCACGTGATAGGCAATCCATTGGCCTGAGCGTGTCCGTCGCCGGCGGGGCCACGAAACTGCGAGAAGTCCGCCGCAGTCGCGATTGTGGGCACTGTGAGGGCCACCAGGGCACTGAGGACGGCACGTGAGAGGTGGTTGAACGGCATGACGGATTCTCCGGAGGGCCTGTGGCAGGTACAGGTAGGTGGTGGGTAATGGCAAAACGTTTCTGTCGGGTGTTGGAATCAGGCGTCTTCGAACGAGAGGACCTCGTACTTCAACACGCCAATCGGGGCCTCGTATTCGACCTTGTCGCCGGCTTTTTTTCCCATCAGGGCGCTGGCCAGTGGACTGTTGGTCAGGATCTTCATCACTTCCTGGGCGTAATCCTCGTCGCCGGGACCAACGAACTCGTACTGCTCGACATCGCCGTCGTCGAGGTTCTTGACTGTCACGCGGCTACCGAATGTGATCACGTCCTTGGGCAGCGTGCTCTTGTCGACGATCACGCAGCCAGCCAGTTTCGATTTCAGTTGGTTGAGCTTGGCCTCGAGCATGCCGAGAGTTTCTCGTTGGCCGTGGTACTCGGCATTTTCTTTCAGATCGCCTTCGGCCCGTGCCTCGGCAACCTTTTCTCGGACATCCGGAATTCGCTCTTCGTCGAGCACCCGGATTTCCTCTCGCAACTTGGCGTAGCCTGCTTCAGAGATCGGCTGGCGGTCCATCGCTTGTGGTCCTTGTGTGTGATTGGGGCCAGGTTTCAGACGTTGGTCCATTGCCCACTCTGGGCACTGTTGAGCACGGCGTCGCAAATTTTCTGGGTTTCCAGTGCGTCTCGAAATGTTGGTGAGGCCGGTTCACCGGTCTCAAGGCTTTCGAGAAAATCGGCGACCTGGTGCACGAAGGTGTGTTCGTAGCCGATTTGCAATCCGGGGACCCACCACTTGTCCATGTAGGGCATGTCGCCGTCGGTGACGTGGATTGATCGCCAACCCCGAACCAGCGAGTCGTCGCTGTGATCGAAGTAGGAGAGACGATGGAGGTCATGGAGGTCCCAGGCGATCGATGCGTGCTCGCCGTTGATTTCGAACGTGTAGAGGGCCTTGTGGCCCCGTGCATACCGGGTGGATTCGAAAGTGGCCAGCGATCCATTCTCGAATCGGGCCAGGAACGCACACGCGTCGTCGATTCCCACCTTCTGCACCTCACCGGTCAATTGATGGGTCCGTTCCTTGATAAAGGTCTCGGTCATGGCCGAGACGGTCGAGATGCCTCCGTTGAGCCAGATGGCGGTATCGATGCAGTGGGCCAGCAGGTCCCCGGTGACACCACTGCCGGCGGCATCGACATCAAGACGCCACAGCGCCTCCCCCCCCTGGGGCAGGTCGGACGAGATGGTCCAGTCCTGGAGAAAGACCGATCGGTAGTGAAAGATCTTGCCCAGCCGTCCTTCGTCGATCAGTTGCTTGGCCAAAAAGACCGCTGGTACGCGACGGTAGTTGTACCAGACCATGTTGTTGACACCGGCAGCTTCCACGGCCTGGCACATCTCCTCGCCCTCGGCGGTGTTCATCGCCAGGGGCTTCTCGCAGAGAATCATCTTGCCGGCGTCGGCAGCGGCCAGGGCGATTTCCTTGTGCAGGTTGTTGGGCACGCAGATGTCGACCGCGTCGATGTCGTCACGCTCGAGCAACGCCCTCCAGTCGGTCTCGATGGACTCGTAGCCCCAGTTGTCGGCAAACGCCTGTACGCTCTCCTGGTTGCGAGCGCAGGCGGCCTTGAGCACCGGCTGGTACTTGGTGTCGAAAAAGTTGCCGACCTTGCAGTAGGCGTTGGAGTGGGCCCGACCCATGAAGCCGTAGCCGATCATGCCAATATTCAGCGGTGTCTTGTCACTCATCTTGTGCGGTCTTTTTCTCGAGGAAAACGAGGGGAGGGGGGGGGGCGATCAGTTGGCATTCCAGCCGTGAGCGTTCCGGACATCGATCATGGCTTTCAGGATCGCATTCCAGGTTCCCGGTGTCTCGAGGACCGAGTTGGGGAACATGCAGCCGTCCCAACAGATGTGCTGGATGTCTCGAGACGGAGCGTCTCGCAGCCAGAATTCGGCTGTACGAGTGATGTCGAGTTTTCCATTGGGATCGTCGGCCTGGCAGTGCCTGCCGGTCTTGTCGTGGGAACCGGCACCGTGGACCGTGCCGTCATTTTGGGCGACGTGGAAATCGATGGTCCATGGTCTCAACTTGTCAGTCATCGATTCATACGCCGAATAAAATTCGTCGTCAGTGTATTCCTCGCCGACCAGGGCGTGTTCCGGGGCGTTGTAGCCCATGAGATAAAGGTAGGTGTGGGCCTGGTCGGCCTGGAACCCGAGGGTGTCGGGGCGGTCGACAGCCTCGAGCAGGTCGAGCATGTCCTTCCACGAGTGCATCCCGGCCCAGCAGATTTCACCTTCGGCCGCCAATCGTTCGCCGTGGTCAGCTGCGATGTCGGCTGCCATGCGGAACGTTTCGGCAATGCGCGCCGTGTTGGCGGGTTTGTCTTCGGCCCATTTTTCGACGCCAAACTCGGCAGAATCGATCCGGATCACTCCGTACTGGCGGATGCCGATGTCGTTGAACACCCCGGCGATACGACAGGCTTTGTGGATCGCATCGAGAAATTTGTCCCGGGATTCGTCATCGCCCATCGCCGAGTCGCCGACGGTGCCGGGCCAGACGGGAGCGACCAACGAGCCGACAACCAGGTCGTGGCTGGCGATCAGGTCGGCGATGCGTTTCAGTTCATCATCGTCCGCGTCGGGATCGGTGTGTGGGTGGAACAAGAAATAGTCGACACCTTCGAATTTCTGGCCATCGACCTCAGCCCCGGCAGTCCATTCGAGCATCTTCTCGAGACTGATTGGCGGTTCCTGTCCGTCATCGTCACCCTTGCCGACGAGACCAGGCCACATGGCGTTGTGGAGTTTCGGGAAGGCGTGTTGGCCGTTGGTCGTGTCCGACATCGCGGGGTTCCTGTCGTGGAGTGGCTGGTTGTGGGGCGAGTTCGCCGGATGTGTCAGGTGGTTTTGTGATCGCCAACGGCCGGGGCATCGGGATTGGCGTCAGGTCCGAAGTACCTGAGGGAGACCAGCGGTTCGGTGCCGGTGTTGGTGATTGCAACGCCCTGAGACGCGGCCGGGGCCGATACAAACACTTCGTCGTCGGTCATTTCGCCGAAGCGGATCATTGCCGGGGTTTGCAGTTTCAGTGACCCGATGGTGCCTTCCCCCTGGACAGTGATCCAGCCGTATGCCCCGGTGTCGGTGATCGTACAACTGGCTCCGGGATCGACCGTCAATTCCTTGGCCGAGAACAACTGGCGTCCGTCGACGGTGCCGTAGACGATCCAGCGGTCGACATAGCCTTCGCTGGCGGTGTCGGCCACGGGGATCGGTTCCAGGTAATGGTTGTCCTTGAAATGGGGGTCGACGTTCTGGTCCCAGTCGAGAGCGTCGACGAGGTACTCGATGTCGTCGTGGAATTCTTCAGGGAAGTCCTTGGTCAACAGTGAACGCGGCACCTCACGGCCCTCGACGAGCGACTGGTACATCCCGAAGACGTCGCTGCCCCACTGGGGCTCGTATGTCACCAGGCTTCCCGGTGCGTGCAACACGCACGGGGGGATCAGCCAGCCGGTGCCGGGCTTGAGACGGTAGGCTTTCGAGAGATCGAGAATCCCGTTGTCACCCTCGTCCCAGCGGGCCAGGCAATCAATCACATCCTGCTTCGAAGTGCCTGGCTCCAGGCCCATGAAGGTGTAGGGGAAATTGTTGCCGATGGCGTTGAGTTGCGGTGGAAAGTAGTAGCTTTCGGGCTTGCCTTCCTGTCCGACCAGCTTGGCTTGCTCGGCATTCTGGTGCATGTGGTGAGGGATGGGGCCCATGTTGTCGAAGAATTTCGAGTACACCGGCCAGCGACCGAATTCGTTCCAGATCGCGTCACCGACCATTTCGGCACCCAGTTCGGCGACGGCGTCCTGCATGGTGAATCGTTGGCCATCGTGCACACAGTAGCTGAGTCCCTCATCCGGTGGAGCCCCTTCGTTGGCCGCCGGGGTGGTCGAGGCGAACCAGCGTTCATCGATGCCACCCCGGTGAGCGCCCAGGGCGTAGTAGTCAGCCGGGTGGAGCTTGAGGCGTCGGCCGGGTTGCAGGAACGAGCGGGGAACCCACGTCGGGGCGAGCCTCAGTATTCCTCCGCCAGCCGTCAATGCGGCGGCGGCCAATTCTGCCACGTTGGCCATGTTCCGTCCTCGATCGATGTGGGGCCACTCATTCCCAAACGCCTGAACCGGGTTGGGACGCGACCATTGTGATCATTTTGACGGTCAATGCAAACCGTGTGCTGGAAGCATCTTAGCGAGTCGGCAGGTGGCCCTTTTGTCCGCTCTCGAGGCGGCATAGAATGAGTGGCTTACTGGAATTGAGGAAATTGATCATGATCCGTGCAGCCATCCTGGGCTCGACCGGGTACACCGCACTTGAGTTGATCAAGATCCTGCTGGTCCACCCGCAGGTCGAAGTCACGGTGTTGACCACGCGGCAGGACGGGGCCCCACATGTCAGCGACGTGCACCCGAGTTTGCACGGTCGGCTTGACGTCCGTTGTGAGTCGTTGGACGTGGCAGAGATTTCCGAAAGAGCCGACGTGGTGTTTGGGTGCCTGCCGCATGGGGCCAGTATGGCGACGATTCCCGAATTGCTCGGGGCCGGACTGCGGGTCATTGATCTCAGTGCCGATTATCGGCTCGATGACGCGGAGACCTATCAGCAGTGGTACGGGTTGGAACACACCGATTCCCAGCGGTTGGCCCAGACGCCGTACGGTTTGCCCGAGTTGCCCGGTCATCGTGTGGACGAGACGACAGCCCTGGTCGCCAATCCGGGGTGTTACACCAGCACGTCGATCCTGGGCCTGGCGCCCCTGTTGAGCGACAGCCTGATCGAGCCGACGGGAATTATTATCGATGCCAAGAGTGGCGTGTCCGGTGCAGGGCGGTCACCAAAGTTGACCACGCTGTATCCCGAGTGCAACGAGAGCCTGTCGGCCTATGGTGTTGGAAACCATCGACACACTCCGGAGATCGCCGGCGTGTTGAGTCGCTCGAGCGGACAGGATGTGCAGGTGGTGTTCACGCCGCACCTTGTGCCTATGGATCGAGGAATACTTTGCACGATCTATTGCCGACCGATCGCGGAGTGTTCTTCGGATGCCGCTCTGCAGGCAATGCGGTCGTTCTACGACGGCTGTCCATTCGTACGGATTGTTGATCATCTGCCGAGAACCCGTGACGTCGCCGGCACCAACTACTGTGACATCACCGTCCGGGAAAGCGGCGGACACCTGTTGGTGTTCTCTGCATTGGACAACCTGATCAAGGGAGCTGCCGGAGTGGCCGTGCAGAACTTCAACCTGATGTACGGACTGGCCGAAACTACCGGGTTGCTTCCGGCCACGGAGTGAAAACCGGATGAGTGACAGTTTGCATGACGATTCGAATCCCGCCCTTTTGCCAGCCGGATTTCGTACTGCGGGAGTGGCGTGTGGCATCAAGAACGATCCCGACACGCTCGACCTCGCAGTCTTTGCCGCCGATGGTCCGGTGACGGCTGCGGGAGTCTTTACCCGGAACAGGGTCTGCGGGGCCCCGGTGAAAGTGTCGCGTGAACGAGTGCCCGGTGAGGCCGTTCGCGCGGTCATTGTCAATTCCGGCAACGCCAATGCCTGCACCGGTTCCCGTGGTATTGCAGATGCGAAGCTGATGACCGCCGTGGTTGCCGAGCAATTGGGGTGTGATCCGGAAGCCGTGCTGGTTTGTTCCACGGGAGTGATCGGGCATTACCTGCCGATCGAAACGATCGTCTCGGGGATTCCACGTGTGGTCGAGGAACTGGACGATTCCCCCGAAGCATTTCACACGGCGGCACGGGCGATGATGACCACCGATACGGTGGCCAAGCAGTCGGTACACGCCGTGCAATTGTCCGACGGTTCGTGCCGTGTCAGCGGTGCCGCCAAGGGGGCGGCGATGATCGGACCGAACATGGCGACGATGCTTGCCGTGGTGATGACCGATGCCCCGTTGACGGCCAGCCAGGCCGACAGCGTGCTGAGACAGGCCGTGGATGCCAGTTTCAACAGCATCAGTGTTGAGGGGCACACCAGCACCAGTGATTCGGTGCTGTTGCTGGCCGGTGGAGACAGCCGGGGCAGGGCAGGCAATCTGGAGCAGGCGGACCTGCAAGCCGTGGCCACCGCGGTGACTCGTGTCTGCCAGGACCTGGCCCGGGCGATCGTTGCTGACGCCGAGGGAGCAGATCACCTGGTACAGATCGATGTCGGTGGATTGCGTACTCGTGCTGAAGCTGAATTGATAGCCAGGACGATTGCCGATGATGCCCTGGTCAAAACGGCGATCACCGGCAACGACCCCAACTGGGGGCGTATCGTGAGTTGCTGCGGTCGTACCGGCGTCGAACTGGTCGAGAACGACATCACGTTGTCCATCAATGGCACAAGGATC
>MDTE01171039.1_pt1 | contig 23617 bp, 15 predicted proteins | sample 811231 | NCBI WGS metagenome assembly MDTE01 (sample SAMN05326651, study PRJNA326480) | marine metagenome | isolation source: seawater | place: Indian Ocean: Red Sea | collected 2010 | reverse complement strand
CGAAGAGACTCCCGGCGAAGAGACTCCCGGCGAAGAGACTCCCGGCGAAGAGACTCCCGGCGAATCGTCGGCGAATTGACCGCCTCCGCACGCCTCTCCTATGATGAGTCGCTGTATTTGAAGAGGCGACACGAGAGCCTTCGTCGCCGTGTGAGGACACAGATCGTGGCCTACTTGAGCACCGACAACGACAGCCTCAACTGGCAGTTGCTGGAGTTGACGCAAGAACGAACGGTGCTGGGTCGCCACCCGTCCAGCGAGATCGTTCTCGACAACGATGCCGTCAGCCGACACCACGCCCAGGTCCTTGAGAGCCACGGGCATTTCTTCCTGGAAGATCTGAAGAGCCGTAACGGCACTCTGATCAACGGGCAGCGGGTCGAACAGCCCACCGAATTACACGACGGCGACGCCATTTCACTATGTGATTTCGAATTTCGCTTTCACCTCGCTCATCCCGCCGGCGACGCCGACTCGGCGGTACTCTCCGAGTCGGTCCTCGAGCACGACACCGACAACAGCCGCTATTTTGCGGTTGGCGTCGAGCCTCGAGACGACGTCTCATCGGCCTCCTCGATCCTCTCCAAGCTCAGCATGACGTCGATCAGCCGAGATCGCATCGTCGCCGATCCGGAGGCCAAGTTGCAGGCGGTCCTCGAGATCTCCAAGTCACTGGGGCAGGTCCTGGCACTCGACGAAGTGCTCACGCGGATGCTCGATGGTCTGTTCGAAATTTACGCGCAGGCCGAAGAAGGATTCGTGCTGCTCAATGACCCGGACACCGGCAACCCGGTCATCCGGGCCACGAGACATCGTTCCGAGTCATCGGACAAGGCTCCCGGGATCAGTCTGACCATCGTGCGTGAGGCGATGGCGACCGGCGAGGCGATCCTCAGTGCCGACGTGCTCGGCGACAACCGGTTCATGGGAAGCCAGAGCATTGCTGGCATGCAGTTGAGAAGCATGATGTGTGCCCCGCTGATGGGCCTCGACGGTCATGCGCTCGGGATCGTCCAACTCTCCAGCCACAATATCTCGTTGCCGTTCGTTGAGAGTGACCTGGATGTGCTGGTGGGAGTCGCCACCCAGGGCGCCCTGGCAATCCAAAACGCGTCTCTGCACGCCGAGGTGCTCAAACAGCGAGATCTCGAGCGTGAACTCGAGTTTGCGACGCAAGTCCAGTTGGGCTTCCTGCCCAATAAGCGACCGCATGTCCCGGGGCTGGAATTCTGCGACTACTACGAGGCGGCTCACCGCGTTGGCGGAGACTATTTCGACTACATCGATCTCCCCGACGGCCGGATCGCCGTCGCCGTGGCCGATGTGGCCGGCAAGGGCATCCCCGCGGCCCTGCTTATGGCTCGCCTCTATTCAGCCGCCCGCTATCACCTGCTGAGCCAATCCGATCTCGGCAACGCCCTGGCCGATCTCAACCGAGACATCACCTCCAGCGGACTCGGACACCGGTTCATCACATGCGTGCTCGCGGTGATCGATCCCACCAATCGCCAGGTCGCTATGGCCAATGCGGGGCATCTCCCACCACTGGTCCGCCATGCGGATGACAGCATCACCGAGATCATCTCCGAGTACCCGGGAATGCCGCTCGGTATTGTCCCCGATCAGGAATTCCGCCAGCAGCTTGTGCCACTGGCCCCGGGGGATACCTGGCTGATGTTCACCGATGGTGTCACGGAAGCGATGAACGAGGAGAACGAGATATTCGGCAGCCAACGTCTGCAGGAGAGCTTCAGCGGAGCGCCCCAGGAGATCGATGCGATGATCCTTGGCATTGTCAGTGATGTCGAATCGCACTGTGGAAAATGTGACCAGAGCGACGATATGTGCCTGACGGCGTTTCGGGCCGGAGACTCTCCGACGTGACCACCGACGTGCAGGCGATCCTCGGCCCCGAGGGCCGCATCGCTAAGAGGCTGACTTCCTACGAAACGCGGCCTCAACAACTCGACATGGCCACCGCAGTCGCTCGGGCGATCGCCACCGACACGCACCTGGTGGTCGAAGCCGGAACAGGGGTCGGCAAGAGCTTCGGCTACCTCGTCCCCGCAATTCTCGCCGTCGCCGGCGAGACGACCGCTCCAGAAAGCGGCCCCCGATCGGATCGCCCCCGCCGCATTGTCGTCTCGACCCATACCATCGCGCTGCAAGAACAACTCATCACCCGTGACATTCCCTTCTTGAACGCCGTGCTGCCCATCGAGTTTTCCGCCGTCCTCGCCAAGGGACGCGGCAACTACATCAGCCTCCGAAGACTCGCCGGAGCGGTCGCCCGTGAAGCGTCGATGTTTCCCGATCCGGCTGAAATCGACCACTTGGAGTCCGTCGTCAACTGGTCCCTCACGACCACCGACGGCAGCCGCTCCGATCTTGCCTTCCGTCCCCTCGCGACGGTCTGGGACGAGATCGTCAGTGACCGCAACAACTGCCTGCGACGACGATGCCCGCGTCACGACGAGTGTTTCTATTACCAGGCGCTGCGTCGCGCACAGAACGCCGACATTCTCGTTGTCAACCACGCCCTGTTTTTCTCTGACCTGGCCGTCCGTCGGGCGGGCGGACAACTGCTGCCCGATTACGACGTGGCCATCCTGGACGAGGCACACACCGTGGAGGCGGTCGCCGCCGATCACCTCGGGCTCGCTGTGACCAGCGGCCAGCTCGACTTTGCCCTCAATCGACTCTACAACGACCGCGCCAACCGCGGACTGCTGGTTCATCACCAGAACCAGCCCCTTCAGCGACTCGCCCAGGAGGCCCGTATCGCCAGTGACGCTTTTTTTGAACACCTCCGAGACTGGCAGGATATGCAGAAAGACAGAAGCGGTCGCGTCCGCCATCCGCCCGGACTCGGCAATCCACTCAGCGAGCCGCTTCGACAACTCGCCGGCCGTGTATCCGACATGGCCGATCAGATCGATGAGGACGCAGAGCGGCTAGAACTCCAAGCGGCTGCCGACCGGGCCTCTGACCTCGCCACGGGCATCGACACCTGGATGACACAGCAATTGCCCGATGCGGTGTACTGGATCGAGACCACCCGCCAGCGACGGCACATGGCGACCCGGCTCGCCTCGAGCCCGATCGACGTCGCCCCGATTCTCAGGGAATCGCTGTTCAACCCCCTCAAGAGCGTCATCCTCACCAGCGCCACCCTCGCCATCGGTGAGGACGATTTTGAATTCAGCACCGGCCGGCTCGGGCTCACCGACGCCCGCCACCTCAGGCTCGGGAGCCCCTTCGACTTTTCCTCGCAGTGCCGGCTCATTCTCCCACAACACATGCCAGACCCACGCGAGGCCGACATGTACACCCGCGCCGCCAGCCGGGCCATCAGGCGCCACGTGTCTTCCACACGGGGTGGCACCCTGGTGCTGTTTACCAGCTATGCCATGCTGAGACAGTGTGCCGATGACCTCGCCCCTTGGTGCGAACAGCAGGGTCGCACCCTGTTTTGCCAGGGAGGCAGCCTGTCACGCACGCTGTTGCTCGATCGCTTCCGACAGGAAACTGGCGCCGTGCTGTTCGGCACAGAGAGCTTCTGGCAGGGCGTGGATGTTCCCGGCGAGGCACTCGAGACTGTCATCATCACACGACTCCCGTTCAGCGTCCCCGACCACCCGTTGCTGGCGGCGAGACTGGAGCGGATACGGGATCGTGGAGGAGATGCCTTCGCTGAATACCAACTGCCCGAAGCGGTCCTGAAGCTCAAGCAGGGATTCGGACGGCTGATTCGACGGGCCAGTGACCGCGGACAGGTCATCCTGCTCGACCCGCGGGTCAGCACCAGGCCGTACGGACGGCTGTTCCTGGAGAGCCTCCCGGACTGCCGGATCGAGACCGACGAGGAATGGCCTGGGGATTTCGACGAATCCTAGCGGCGTGCCTGCAATTGACTGATGCGACGGACCGTCGCTCTGCCATCGTCCGGCGACCGCAGCAAGTGCACCGCGATACGGCTACCGCCAGGATCTCCATAGACCCATATTTCAGAGACCCGCCCTCTCGCCGCCAGCCGACTCACCCTCCGCGGTGTCCCCATGGCGGCCAGCAGGGCCTTTCCCGTCATTCCGACTCGGACTCCTGTAGGAACCGAACCCTGCGGCCCGGTCGAAACGGCGTGGCCAGCCAGCGGGACCCAACTCCCGTTCTTCTTTTCGTATCCCAGTTGCCCAAGCCGTTCCGCCAATTCCTTGACACCCGGCTCCAGCCGATCCGCCTCGATCAGCAATGCCACGGCTCCCTGGCGGTCGTTCTTGAGCGACAACAGCAGATCAGCGAGACGCAACCGACCTGCCACCCCATCGTCGAGCAACTTGTCCCTCCGCGAAGCCAGCCACGCGTCAACCGCCCGGTTTCCATCGGCTCCCCGATTGGCCATCTTGAGCCGCGAAACCAGCCGCCCGAGGTCCTGCCGGCTCAACCGTGCCGCCGACGCCAGGTCGCGATCCAATGCCATTTTCTCGTACTTCTCTGCCACAGCAACTGCCTCAGGCACTTCACGTCGAATCACCGCGGCCACCTGCTCACCGTTTGAGCCATTCGCTCGTGCGGACTCCAAGATCAGGGCCAGCGCCACCTCGACATAGATCAACCGATGCAGACGGCGGCGTTCAGCCTCCGGTGCCGCGTCATATGTAGAAACCGGGGCGTTCCGGTACCGCGACTCCAGCTCGGAGTCCCGGGCGCGGGCCACCTCGCCAGCACCGGCCCAATCGGCCTGGATCCGCTTCTTCACGCTCGCCAACAGCGGCCTCTTTCCCCGCGCGGCCTCGATGTCCGCCCGCAATGCCTCGTGCTCAATCGCCTGCCGAATCGTTGCGGGCAGACCGCGGACCACTGCGGTGCGGGCAACCTCTCGGAGCCGAGTCTCATCGCCGGCCGCCTTCCGTCGGGCCAATTGGACCCCCCGCTTGTTGGCCTCGGTCGCCCGAGACAGCAGTTCCTTGTCCTTGTAAAACGCCCCGCGGCCACTCGCCCAGTCAGACAGAGCAAACCAGTCGGCCGGTTTTGCCTTCGGGCCAGTCGGCCTGCGCCGTTGGTACGTCGTCAGGTCGTCCTCCAGCTTCGTCACCCGCTCAATATGAAAGAAGAGCTTCGCGCCGTCTCGTCGCAGACGCCCCGCGACCTGCACGTTCACATCCCGTGGGCTGCGGCGAGTCAACTTGGGCAAGGGCTCGGTCGAACGGAATTCCATCGTGCAGTTTTGGAATGTCAGCAGCGTGCGGCCGGTTACTGCGTAACGTCCCTCGATCACCTGCCGCTGCCCCACCTGGCGGGACCATTTCGACTTCTGCTTGACAAATTCCTCGATCGAAACGGCCGCACGGGCCGAACCCGCTGCCACCACGAACGTCATCGCCACCGCAACGGATTGGGCAAACACCCGCCAAAGCCCGCGCGACGGCGGTGACGCCACGAGCCCAATTGGTGGACAGGACTTCGGGACGGGACCCATCACCGGGCACCTCCTCGACGGGCCACCGCTGCCGTCACGTTCGTGTCACTCTCTCCCTCTTCTGGCTGCAACCCCACCGCGAGCGCCTGCCGCTCCAACATCTCCACCAGCGACGCCTCGTCCAACAACGCATCGGGCACAAATCCCAAACGACGGATGCTCGACCTGTCGGTCCAGAGGAACGCGGTGTCGGTCGCCAGGCCAATCCGCCAGACTCCCGCCGACTGATCGAACACGCACGTATCCAGTTGAGCCGCAAAGATGACCGGACGTGGGTCATCATTCTCCGGGTCGGCCCAACCGGGGAGCCGCGTCAGCGCTTCAAGACGCCCCACCAAACGCACCGGCCGCCCTCCCACGACGAAGGGATACTCGGCCTCAAAGTCCCCCGGCTGAGAGGCACTCTCGCCCCGGTTTTCATCACCGTCACCTGCACTCGGAATCCGGCCTGGCACCTCCAGGACGCTCTGCATCACCAGCCAGCCCCCCCGATGGTCGCTGTCGAATTGACGCTGGAATCGGTCACCATTACCTTCCCGTTGCAATCGGTCGGCCTCTTCCAGCAATTCGACCAGCGACACGGTGACCAATCCTGATGCCGCCGTCGCTTCGCGGCTCCGCTGGCGGATCACGTCGGCGGAAGCCCCCTGCTCATTGTTGCGGTCCAGCACCCCGGCCGCGATTCCCAGGTCGCGAGCGGCTGCCTCAAAATCACCCGCCTCGAGACTCGCCAGGCCATCACGCATCAACGGCCCCAGTCGGCTCGCGTCATGGGACAGTTGCCACTGGCCGACACTCCACCAACCTGTTGCGATCACCAGCCCCAGCATGCAGCCAGCCACCAGGCGGAAGGGCGTGAACAGCCTGCGACGTCGTGCGGTCACAGGATCTGCCTGGATACCACTCCGAGTCACCAGCGGCGGCTCTGGCGAACGGGCTCCCGACGCCCCACCGTCGCCCGGCGGGGTTGCCTGCGTTCGGTTGTCTTTGTCGCCAGACCGGTCCTGGTGAGACGGTTGGCTTGACCGCTGGGCAGACTGTTCGACGGGCACACCAGCGCGACGAGCACGCGAGCGCGCGGCCTCCCCGGACTCTCGAACCACCTTCGAATCGGCTCTTGATTTCGAAACCGATCTGGCGCGCGACGCCCCAGACCTCTCCACGCTCCCGGGCTGGCCAGGCTGGGCCACGGCCCGAGACTGACTCGCACCTCGCACGGCCCCAGCAGCAAGAGAGCTGGTCGGGCGAACTGGTCCGGGCCCCGGGTAGGCGTCGCGTGGCAACAGGGCACTCACGTGGCCACAACTCGCGCAGGTCAACCGCTGCAAGGACTCACCTCGCAGCACGTCTGTGGTTTCGCCACAACCACAGACATGACGAATCGGCACAGCCGAGGCGGCCGCCACCGTCTTCGATCGTCCCCACTTGAACCAGTTCCCCATCCCGCCTTCCCGCGCCCGACTGGCAACGATGTGTCGCTCTTGAGTCGATTATTCGCGAGAAGTCAACGAGGGTCAATTGCCGGCCCCGAGGGTCAGCGTCTCGCGTGGCGGCTCAGGTGGCGTCCGGGATGTCATCGCCGTGGTGGTGTTCATAGAAGTGCCAGCCGATCTGGTCACTGAGCCGTGACAGGTACTCACGTTTGAAGTTGGCCGGCGTGGTGTTGTACGTCGATCGAGGCGCCAGTCGGGGGTGTTTGGTACGGATGTCACGCGTATAGATCCGTTTGCTTCCGCCGGCCTCTTTCATCTCGTAGACCGCCAGTAGGCCTTCGGTCCGGCCCCGCAGCAGGTCCTGGTTGTTTTTTTCAAACAGGCTGTGCTTTTCGATCTCGATGTGAATCACGAAGTCGACTCCCAACGCCTCTCCGAGTTCTTCCGGGGAATCCCAGTCTGGGTGTTCGTCGAGCCAGGCCTGAACACGTTCGTGATGCACCGCCGCCACCTGGTGCTCGATCAGTCGAAACGTCAGGTACTTGGCCAATTCCTGGTCGACCTTGCCAAAGTCATGCTGCAATTCCAGGGGCGCCTCGCACAGCACGGCCACCGTGACCCCCTTGGCTGTCATCGACTGTCCGGTCCGGGACTCAAAGTCCGGCTCGATGGATGGGGGACCGTGGATCAACAGGCCCAGGAACAGGATCTGCTTCAGGCAGCCCGTCAATGACATCACGACCAATGCAGCCGCTGCTCCGTGAATCGCAACTCGCAGAACACGACGACGGGCAGGAGAAGACAGTGGGCGAGTCATGGTCTGAATTCCAGGCGAGTGACGGCCATTCAAATGCCGGCACCAGGGAGGTGTGAGTGAAACTTGCGGGCGATGTCGGCCGTCAGCTGTTCCAGGTGTCGACGCACGAAGACCGATCGCGACACCTCGCCAACGGGCACCGGCTGACGTCTCGGGTGACGCTCATCGAATCCCCGCTCGAAGACGAGTCGAGGGACCCGTTTGCCGTCGACAGATTCGACGTGATAGGCCGTCACGGTGCCGGCAGATCGGCCTCGGTGCAGCCAAGGCGTCTTGTCTTCGTGATTTTCAAACGTGGCCAGGTCGATGTGGATCACGTAGTCGGTCTCGAATCGGGCGGCCGCAGCCTCGATGTCATCACTGCTGCCTCGTTCGTCGATCCAGTCCACGACCTCGTCAGCCGACTGAGCCTCGATGGACTCACGGACGAGGTGATCGGTCACACCGGTGATCAGGTCCGACTCGAGCGTGGCAAGATCGCCAGAGAGGTACGACGGGACGCGGGCAATGACCACGACGGTTGCCTCACCATCGACCAGATTGACTCCGGTGGCCATCGTGAATGCGGCCGGAACCTGTGGATTGCCAAACAGCATTTTGCCGGCCATCACGCCAAGTGAGCATCCCGGCACAGCACATGCGGTCGCCAGCAGCGCGGTCAAGACGGCGAGCTGCCACGTGCGGCGGCGACAGGTCACTCGCCGCGCGTCCCGGGATCTGGAACCTCGCATCATGCCACGGCCACCTCGAACAACCAGTTGATCAGCGTCACGACGGTCAGGCTGCCCACCCCCCAGGCGAGCCACCAGTCGGGATCCCGAACACCCACCAGTTCCCCTCGTGTGGCACTCCAAATCGACCACGGCATGACAACAGCCGAGACCAGTGCCAGCAGTAAGCCACCAACATTGGAACGGGCCGACGAAATCCACTGGCCGCGCACGAAGTGCGAAAAGGACGTGGTCATGCCACAGCTCGGACAGGGGATGTCAAACATGGTCTGGAAGGAACAGGGCGGCAGGCCCAGTTGGCGATGCGTTCCGAATCCGGCAGGGTCGGGAGTGAGAGAAACTGCCAATGAGAATCCCCCCAATAAGAACACGCCCCAGGCGGCCAGTAACAACCGGGAGGTCGTCGTGATGGGCCGACCGTATCCGAACTGGTACCACGCCATGTGCACGTCGTTGCTGGAAGGGTCGGTGTGATAGTGTTTTGTGTCGCGCGGGGCAAGATCGGATGGTCTGTGCGCCGACGCAGGCCGATGCTACAATGAGTCGCGACAAGGTCACCCGTGTGAGAGAAACGCGGATTCGGCCGACGGGACCGCTCGTTGAGGACGACTCGAGGTTTGGCGATGACTGCGCAATCGGAGGTAAAACGGATGAGCATCACGATCACAGAGAAAGCTGCGGCAGAAATGTCACGAGCCTTGGAAGAAAAGAGCCTGTCGGTCGATGAACACGTGCTCCGCATCGGCGTCGCCGGCGGTGGCTGCGGCGGCTTTCAGTACCGGCTCGCCTTCGACGACAGCGTGGACGAGCAGGCCGACGAAGTTTCGACACAGCACGGGTTGAGAGTGGCCGTCGACCGCAAGAGCCTGATGTTCCTCGATGGCACGACCATCGACTGGTACGACGGCCTCGAGAAACGCGGTTTCACCTTCGACAACCCCAACGCCAATCAATCCTGCGGGTGTGGTACGAGCTTCACCTGCTAAGAGCAGTGTTGGTGGATGCGATCACCGATCGCGGCCGACTCCTCGGATCTCCTGCACGGGCGGTTCGTGGGATCGGCCGTGTCGACATTTGCCCCCAGCCACGACGCCATTTTTCCTCCGCGTGCCCACCACAGGCCCCGGAGGTCTCTTGGACGAGGACGTCAGCAATGAGTTTCGAGGGACAGGTCGGACTGGTCACCGGGGCTTCGCGAGGCATTGGCCGCGCGACCGCCATCGCGTTGGCCCGCGGAGGTGCCGATGTGGGCATCAACTATCGGTCTCACACCGACGAAGCTCTTGAGGTCCAGGCCGAAATTGAAGCCATGGGCCGAAAGGCGATACTCCTGCAGGCCGACGTCTCCGACCAGGAAGCCGTGGAATCCATGGTGGCTCGGACAGCCGACGAGCTGGGCAGTCTCGACCTCTTCGTATCCAACGCCGCCTACAGCGACCGCGAGTTGATGATCGAAGCCGACATGGAGGGCTTCCGCCGCACGATCAATGTCTCGATGTGGGGTGCCTTCTATGGACTGCGAGCCTCGGCGCAACAGATGGTCAAGCAGGGTGAAGGGGGTTCAATCGTGATCGTCAGCTCCCCGCATGCAGTTCTCGCCATCCCCACATCGATGGCTTACAACATGTCCAAGGCCGCCATCGATCACATGGCCCGTACCGCATCGATGGAGCTGGCCCCGCACAACATCCGCGTCAACATCGTCCACCCTGGCTGGATTGACACGCCGGGAGAACGCAAGTTTTTCACCGAGGAACAACTCGAAGAGGGTGGCCAGGAATTGCCGCTGAAGCGACTCGGAACGGCCGACGAGATCGCCGAGGGCATCACGTTTATCCTCGGTCCCCAGGGGCGATACATGACCGGCAGCACGACTACCATTGACGGGGGTGTCGGGCAGCCGTGGTGGAGCAACCGGGCCGAGGGCAAGCAGTAGTTGATGCCTCGCGGGCGTTGTTTGACACTCCACCGTGAGCGTCCTTAAAATCACCTCTTCGGCCGCGACCACCAGCGGCACTCTCGCGCCAACACGCGGCCCGTCAGACACCCACCAGGAGCTCGTCCCGATGAGTGGCGATGCGATTCAAAGCGTCCTCCAGGAAGATCGTCAATTTCCGCCATCCGAGGCCTTTTCTGCTCAGGCGCATATCTCCAGCGAGGAGCAGTACCAGGAGATGTGGCAGCGGGCCAAGGACGACCCCGCCGGGTTCTGGGGTGACCTGGCCAACGAGAACATCGATTGGTTCGAACCGTACGAGCAGGTGCTCGAGGGCGACATGCCCGCCACCAAGTGGTTCACCGGTGGAAAGCTCAACGTCACTCACAACTGCATCGATCGCCACCTCGACAACTGGCGCAAGAACAAAGCCGCGATCATCTGGGAGGGAGAACCCGGCGACACGCGGGTGCTCAGGTACCAGGACCTGCACCGCGAAGTCTGCCGATTCGCCAACGTGCTGAAGCAACTCGGAGTCGAGACCGGGGATCGAGTCACGCTGTACATGCCCATGATTCCCGAGTTGGCGATCGCGATGCTGGCCTGTGCACGGATCGGCGCCGTGCACTCGATCATCTTCGGCGGATTCAGTGCCGATGCGGTAGCCGAACGAAACAACGATGCCCAGGCCAAGCTCGTCGTCACCGCCGATGCCGGTTGGCGGCGTGGCAAGGAACTGCCGCTGAAGGAAGCTGTCGACAAGAGCCTCGAGAAAAGCCCGTCTGTCGAAAAAGTCGTCGTGGTGAGACGGACCGGGTACGAGGTCGAGATGGTTCCGGACCGGGACTACTGGTGGCACGAGTTGGTCGAAGGCGCCTCCACCGAATGCGAGGCCACGCCGCTCGACTCAGAGCACCCGTTGTTCATCCTGTACACCTCAGGCTCCACGGGCAAACCCAAGGGCGTGCTGCACACCACCGCTGGGTACCTCCTGGGTACCACGATGACCTCTCGCTGGGTCTTCGACCTCAAGGACGATGACACCTACTGGTGCACCGCAGACATCGGCTGGATCACCGGTCATAGCTATATCGTCTATGGGCCTCTCGCCAATGGCGCCACGACAGTCATGTACGAGGGAGCACCCAACTGGCCCGACGAGGGACGGTTCTGGAACATCGTCCAGAAGTATGGAATCTCTATCTTCTACACCGCCCCCACCGCCATCCGTGCCTTCATCAAGTGGGGTGACGACTGGCCCGGGCAGGCTGACCTGTCGAGTCTCAGGCTCCTGGGAACCGTCGGCGAGCCGATCAATCCCGAGGCCTGGATGTGGTATCACAAGGTCATTGGCGCTGAGCGATGCCCGATCGTCGACACCTGGTGGCAGACCGAAACCGGCGGGATCATGATCAGCCCACTGCCCGGGGTGACCGCCACCAAGCCGGGCAGTTGCACACGACCATTGCCAGGTGTCGTGCCCGAGATTGTGACCAAGGACGGGACGCCGCTCGGTGACAACCAGGGAGGTCTCCTGGTCATGCGGCAACCCTGGCCGTCGATGCTCCGGACGCTCTACGGAGATCATGACCGATTCCTCGAAACGTATTTCAGCGAGATCGAGGGGTCTTATTTTGCCGGAGATGGCGCTCGCCGGGACGAAGATGGCTGTTACTGGATCATGGGCCGCGTCGACGACGTGCTGAATGTCTCTGGCCATCGCCTCAGCACGATGGAAATCGAAAGCGCCCTGGTCTCGCATCCCAAGGTGGCCGAGGCCGCGGTAGTCGGTTTCCCCCACGACCTCAAGGGCGAGGGAATCTGCTGCTTCGTGACCATGACGGTCGATGAGGACTCCGAGGAACTCAAGGACGAGTTGACCTCGCACGTTCGCGAGCAGATCGGTGCCATTGCCACGCCTGACCAGATTCGTTTCGCCGCCGCCGTTCCCAAGACACGCAGCGGGAAGATCATGAGACGGCTGTTGCGTGACATCGCCGCCGGCCGCGAGCAGGTGGGCGACACCACCACGCTTGAGGACTACACGGTGTTGGCCAAGTTGAGAGAGGAAGAGGAGTAAGCAGGTGGCGGCGAGAGGACGGGGTCACCATCCTCTGCACCATCTCACCACGACGCCCCACGTCCCCCTCAGACCACCCAGCCCAGAACCGCGATTTCCGTGAAGCGCCTTCCGATCAAGCAGCTCTTTGACTACTCGGCCTTCCTGGTTGTCGGCACCCTCGCGGCATTTCTCTGGGCCAATCTCGACAACGCCTCCTACGAGTCGTTCGTCAACACCAAGCTGTTCACGGTCGGCCACGAGATGCCGACGCCCGGTGAGACGCTCGATCACACCACCGGATCGCACACCCCGCATACGATCAAGCAGATCGTCAATGACATCCTGATGTGTTTTTTCTTCGCCCTGGCGGCGAAGGAGATCTGGGAATCACTGCTGCCGGGAGGCCACCTGTCGACACCGAGAAAGGCCGCGATGCCCCTGGTGGCGACTGCCGGAGGCATGATCGGACCGGCCGTCCTGTATTACATCGGGTGCCAGGTCTGGGAACGCCCCGACCTCATTCGTGGCTGGGCCGTCCCTTGCGCCACCGACATCGCGTTCAGCTACCTCATCGCCCGATTCGTGTTTGGCACCGGACATCCGGCGATTCCCTTCCTGTTGCTGGTGGCTGTCGCCGACGACGCCGGGGGACTGGTGATCCTGGCCACGGTCTATGCCGGAGAGGGTGGCAATCTGCCGTTGTGCGCGGGAGCCATCGCCGTCGCGATCGGAGCGGGCATCGGTCTCAACAAGTTCGGTGTCCGATCATTCTGGCCGTACCTCGTGGGCCCCGGCATCCTCAGCTGGTATGGATTTCACGTCGGAGGCCTCCACCCGGCTCTCGCCCTGGTCCCCATCATTCCCACCCTCCCTCACGCCAAGCGAGACATCGGGCTGTTTCACGAGAAGGAATCAGAACGCAAGGACACACTCAATGCGTTTGAGCACTGGTGGCAGAATCCGGTCGAGCTGATCCTGGGGACCTTTGGATTGGTCAATGCCGGCGTCCCACTGGAAAGTGTCGGAGCCGCCACCGTTCTGGTGCTCGCTGGACTCATGGTCGGCAAGCCGGTGGGCATCACCCTGTTTTCCATCCTGGGCCGTGGCTGCGGCCTGGCTCTGCCACAGGGGATGAAAGTCCGAGACGTTGTCGTGGTGGGAGCAGCGGCGAGCATCGGGTTCACGGTCGCCCTGTTCGTGACCGGTGTGGCATTTGCCGCCGAGGACATGGCCGAGGCGCGCGAGGCCGCCTCGATGGGAGCCCTGCTCTCCTTTGGCGGCATGATCCTGACCGTCGTCGTGGCCAGGCTCGTCCGGGTCGACAAGCTGAAGACCTGACACGTCGGCCCCCCGCACGATCACTCGTGTCGCAACGCCTCGATCGGGTCGAGCTGCGCCGCCCTGTTGGCCGGGTAGATCCCAAAGAGAATCCCGATGGCCACCGAGATGCCGAATGCGAGTGCGATCGACCACGGCAACACCACCGGTGTCGCCCCCGTCACCAGCTCGGGCAATCCCGCCATCACGCTGGGAAACGCCTCGTTCAGGACTTCCTTCAATTTCAACAACAACCACGGGCAGGCCAGGCCCGCCAGGACGCCGGCCAGGCCACCGATCGTTGTCAGCACGGTAACCTCCACCAGGAATTGCCTCAGGATGTCAGATTGAGTGGCTCCCAGGGCACGCCGAACACCAATCTCTCGAGTCCGCTCGGTGATCGTCGCCAACATGATGTTCATGATGCCAATCCCACCGACCAAGAGTGAAATGAACGCGATCAGCCCCATGAAGACCATGAACATGAGACGTGTCGCACGTGCCTGTTCCAACAACTCCAGTGGTGTCACGACCGAGTAGTCCGGCCGGTCGGGATCGTGCAGCCGGCTCATCGTCTTCTCGATCGCCGTCGCCGTCGGCACCACGTCGTCGATCGTCGAAACCTGAAACGTGATCTGTGACAGCTCCACCGAATTGCCGACCCGCTGCCCGGCTTCCACCGTCAGCGTCCGATCCCCGATCCGGCGCCAAAACGTTGTCACCGGGATGTAGATGTCCTCTCCGAAATCCTGAGAATCGAGTGAGCCGGCAATCCCTGCCATCGGCAATCTCGCCTTCATCACGCCCACGACTCGATAGGGGATATCCCGGATTCGGATCGTCTGGCCTACCGGCTCCTCCAACGGAAAAAACCGCTCGGCCACTCCGGCACCCAGCACGCACACGTTGTCTTCATTCTCCACGTCGACGGATGACAGGAAGTGCCCCTGTCGAATGTCCAGGTGCATCACTCGGCCGTACTCCGTCGTGCAGCCAACAAGGCGAACCTGCATCGTCTTGTCGCGATAGTGAGCCTCACGACGTGCCTCGCGAATCCTCAGAGCAAACTCGAGAGTGGGAATCGTGTCAATCAGCGTCCGGTAATCCCGACGCTTGATCCCATACGGAGTCCACATGTCCGTGTCTTCGAGATTGTCGTCCGTCGGTCGCTTCGAGAGCAGGATGATGTTGGTGACGCCCAGGTCTTCGATCTGCTTCTGGGCCGAGCGGCTGATACCCTCACTGATCGCCAGGAGCCAGACCACGCTGGTGACGCCAATAAAGATACCCAGCAAGGTCAGCAGGGAACGCAGGGGGTGTAACAGCAAGCTCTTGCTGCCCTGCCTGAGAGAACGCCAAAGGCTGACCGCGAATGCCCTCGGCATCAGGAACCGGTCCGGGCCACATCCGATGACGGTGAGGCCTTGCCGGCCGGATCGCTGGAACCCTCGGATTGGCCGCCCGGCGCCGGAATGTCCCCGTTCGAGTCTTCCCAGAGCACATCGGGCGTGATTGCCACGACCTCGCCAGGCGTAAGCCCCTTGGTCACCACCACGAAACTGTCGTTGTTCTCACCGACCGTCACCTCTCTCAGGTGCCACGTGCCGGATTTGTCTCGCACCGGGCAGTAGTGCTTCCCATCGCGTTCCACCACCGACTGGATCGGTGCCTGCACGGCGTCTTTGGCGTGGGCGGTGTAAATGTGGACCTTGGCACGCTGTCCGGGTCGGAGCGAGGTGGGCGGGTTGATGACTTCAATCTTGGCGCCATACTCGATCGGAGCACCGTGCCAGCGTCTCGGATACGGGTACGGGTTGATCTCCGACAACCGTCCTGCCAGGGCCAGATCAGGGTCCACGTCGAGCACGATCTTGACGCTGTCATCAACGCGGATGCGATTGAGTTTGCCGTCGTTGATCTTGGCCAGGATCCGCATCTTGGAAGGATCGGGCAGCCGCAGGACCACCTGCCGCTGCCGGATCTCCTCGCCCTCCTGGATCACGACGTTTTCACGACGCTCGTAGTCGTTGGCGTACACCACCTGGCCGTCCTTCGGGGCCACGATGCGGCACTTGTTCTTCTGCTCGGTCAGTTCCGCCAACTTGTCCTTGCTCAGCTCCCACTTCCGTTCCGCCGCCTTCAAAAATGCCTTCTGCTTGGCAATGTCGGCTGTGAATTCCGCGATGCTCTTGGCACGCGTGTATTTCTTCAGTGCCATCAGTTTGATCTGGGCCACCTTCACCGCCTTTTCGGCGATTTCAAGATTCTCCGCCTGCGTCTCCAACTGCAGCCGGGACACGAAGCCCTTGCGGTACATCTTCTGCATGTGTCCCAGTTGATCCCGGTGACTCTTGACCAGAGACTCGGCCGTCAACACATCCGCCTCATACGTCTCCTGATCGACGAGAAACGTCCCGTCGGTGTACTCGTTGAGACTCTGTTGCGCTTTCTCGTACTCGCTTTTCGCTTCGATAACCGCTGCGGCATCGGTGGCCACCAGCGTCTCCTGATCGATCAATCGCTGTTTGAGCGCCGAGTCGTCGAAGGCGATCAGGAAGTCACCCGTCTTGACCATCGTTCCCTCCGGAACGACCTCCAGAATCCTGGTCCCACGCGACCCCGGCGGCGCTTCCAGCTCGCAGACGATCTCTACGTTGTCGGAACTCTCGACGTCCCCGGTCTCGGTGATAAACGCCTCAAAATCGCCTCGGGCAATGGTGTGCACCAAAACCTGAGCGGAGTCACCGTCTCTGCTATCGGACAACCAGCCCAGCGCATCGGCGACGAACAACCCCATCACACCCACGAAGACCAGTGACAACAGGAACATCCCGCCACCGGATTTCCTTGGCCCACGCGGCAAGGCCACCGAGCCGGGGTCCTGCGGCTGGCTTGTCTCAACGACCATTGTCCGAGTCTCCGCCCCCTCCGGGCAACCGCCCCTGCTGTTGTGGGCCCGATCCCGGTCCCAGGCAAAGCGATCCCCTTGGATTGTAGTCGGCAATTCATACGGCGACCATGACTCGCCTGGCGACCGCAGAGGAAAATCAAGAGCCAAAAGGAACCCGTGGATTCCCGGCTTCCGAGCGACGCCCAGTCCATCGCCGCATGATCACATCGACTGTCCGGTGATCGATCGGAACAGCGATTCGGTCACACTGGTCCACACCGTCTCCGGCTCGACGACGCCACAACCTCTTGACCGTGCCTCTTCGATCGCCGGGGTGTCTTCCCGGCCAGCGGCGACGTCGAGGATGAGCATGGGAGGACGCAGGAATGACGGGTTGAGCTCTCCACGACCAGGACCGAGAACCAGGTCCGGGTCGGCCAGGATCACCACGTCGACCAACGTGTCGTAGAGATTCTGCGCCGGGACAAAACGCACATCCGACGCCGCGGCCAGTTGCTGGGCCATGCCGTCGTCGCTCCCGGCAACGCTGACCAATCCCTTCCGACGGGTCGCGCCAAAGACCATGGTGCGAGCCAACGGCCCGGTACCGATGACCAGCACACTTCGTCGATCCAACGGCGTCTCAGATTCGCCACCGAGCTCCGCCTCCAGCGCGAGCAGGGCTGCCCGCCACAGGCAGCCAAATCCCTGCCAGTTGCCGTCCTTGTTCATCAGCAGATCGACCGGCCCATCGGGACCGAGGGCCGCCTCGCGGCGCTGGGCCAATTCTCCGAGTCGTTCATCTCCGCCCGGACGCCCCACCACACCCTGGATCTTCAACACGTCGAGCATCTGAACAAGACGGCTGTTGTCTGCCCAGGCCAGTGGCAACCAACGGGCGTCGAGGCCGGCGTCGCCGGCCGCCGCGTTAAAGGCGCCCACCATCGCCAGGCTGGCATCGTCGAATCCATCGACCGCGATGAACTTGGTCGAGGTGCGGATCTCCCGCCAGCGGTGAACCTCGTCCAGGTCTCCGACCGTCGGCTGCCCCTCGTAGGCCTCCATCCCACGTTCCAGGGCCGCATAGATCCACGGCGAACCGTACTTGCGCCCCAGTAGTGAGAAGGTCAGACCGCAATCGCCCAGGCCCATTCCCACCACCGGAAGATCTCGAGATTGGCTGACCACCGACAGCAGAGGCCAGGCCGCTTCGAGCGTCGGCGTCGGCCATGTGAATTTCACCACGTCGGCGTCGGCCTTCTGGGCCTTCTCAAAGATCTGGTCGATTTCAGCACGGGATGCTCCCAGCGGCTGATAGAGACTCGTGTAGGCAACCACTCGCTGGGTCTTCCCGTAACGGGGCACCTGGCTGGCGATGTCGAGATCCAACTCAATCCACTCGGGTTCAGCCACAATCGCCTGACGCAGCAGTTGGAGACGCTCTTCCTCGCTGCCGGTCCATTGACCGCCGTCCTGGCTCCGCCTGCAGGCCACCAGGATCGGCTTGTCCACCGCTTCAACAAGGTCCGCGATGTCGGGGGACTTGACCAGGTGGTCCAGGCACAGCTCGATGAGGTCGCCCTGGCGAGAGGCATTCAACAGGTCCGCCTTGGCCAGCCGACGAGACTCGGGTGTGACCGATATACAGATCATCCGTTCACGCTCCCTCGCCCCAGACGCTACCGATTCCCAGCCACACGATGATTCCAACCCGACGGGCAGCAAGCCCGCCACGCAGCATCAGTCTGCCACGCTCTGCTTGAGGATTCGGTCATAGATGACTCTCGCCTTGTCGTAGGCCGCCTTCGCGGCTGCCTGCTCACTGTCGCGGATCCGACCCTTCTTCTGATTCCAGCAGACGTCGACTGCCTGTCGGCACCAGCGGGCACTCCGGCGACTTGCGCGGATCGGTTGGCCACCAACCTCGACAAACACCGGATTGGTATGGACCGACGGAAAGATCCTCACGGCCACCCAGCTCGAATGCGGAAGATCAATGTCAAACTTCAAGGACCGTGTCTTACCGTCGGCTTTGATTTCCCGTGTTGCCACCGGGTACCCGTTGACAATCACCTCCACCGGCACTTTTCTCGATGTGCCAATCCGCGAGCGTTCGATGTGCCAGTAGGGTTTTTGGTCGAGCCGTCGAGTCCGAATCGCCTCGGTCGCCTCGGTCGGCCTGGGCTCCAGGCGGGCCGCGACGTCAAATCGCACCTGGACTTCACCTGGCTTGTCGATGCTGAGTTGGCTGATCTCCTTGCCCGAACCAGGCTCACCGACTGCCACGTCATTGACCCGGAAGTCAAGCACATGAGAGCGGCCGTCACCGCAGTAGCTACGGCCGTCTCGGACTCCGGCAATCCAGTTGTCAAACGTGAGAGGCTCATCCTTGTCGAGCTTGACGTAGATCCGCCCCAGTCCCACCTTGTCCCCGTAGATACACGGAAAATCGGTCTCGCCACTGATCCGGGAACGGAAGCCGCAATTCAATGTGTGGTACCAGATGTTGAGTTCCCAGACACTTGGTGTGTCGACAGCCGAGATAAAGTGGCAGACATCGTGTGCCACGGTCACGATGAATTCGTTGGCCCCGATACCATCAAACGGCGGCATCGCGTAATCGGGCAGCTTGTCGGCGGCTCGCCCCTTCCAGCCCATCGGCACACGGCGGTAGTTCACAAATTGGCGTTTGCCATCCGCCGTGTAGTCTGGCAATGCCAATCCCCAGCCACTGTGGCTGTAGCCAACGACACCCCCCTGTTGCTTGCCCCAGTCGAGCACCGGCAGGGTCCAACTCGGCCACTCCTCGATCAGTTTCGTGCCGGGGTAGTCATCCTCCGAGAGCCTCAGCAGGCAGAGATGTCCCGCATGCGAACTCGGAAAGCCGCTCACTTCAACGTCGTATCTCATCAAGTAGCGAGGCTTGGACAAAGCCGATGTCCGCCCCTCGAAATACTGCTTCTGCGAATACCAGCATGGTCCCCAGGAGAGGACGCAGCCGACATTGAGATCCTCGCCCAGGATATGCCGCATCATGTCCGCCGGAGTCACACCCTCGGTCGGACTGTCGTAGTGGGCACACCCGGCGGCGTGGACGTGATGATCACCCGAATACCAACGCCGCGAGGCGGGATGAGTCCACCTCTTCAGCTGGAATGACGCCTTGTGGCTGGCGACCCCAACGGGGACCACGAGCCGGGTCCGCAACATCTCGTACTCCGGACCGCGAGACACCTCGACCAGGTATTCGCCGGGAGGCAAGTGCACGCTTTCGCCATCCGCCCGGTAGACCTGGTTGTGGAAAAAAAAGTCCGGTGCCAGCCGTCGGGCGGGGTTGGGATAGACGCGTCCCAGGACATCGCGAATCACAAAAGCAGCGGTTGTCGGCTGGCCGTCTGTGTCCCTGACCGACAAGGACACTTCGACAGCCGGCACACACTCGAACAGCACGGCCACCTCGCTACGGAATCCGAGGTCCTGTGTGCCTTGTCCAACATGGAACGCGATCTTCGCCTCCCGACGTCCGACGTCCCGGCTGTAGAGCTGGATGATGCGGTATTCGAGCTCAAGCCCCGAAAGGGTTGGCTTGAGAGGCTGGCGATTGAACAACGCGATGTCGAGAAACCGCTGGCCGACATCAGTCGGCTGCACCAGCTTGGCGTTGGCCTGCGGCCGCTGACGCGATCCACGACCTCGTTGATACACCGGCTGAGCCTGGGGACTGTTAGCCTGCAAGGCAGCCGTCACACCAGCCTCGTTGTGCACCTTGACCAGAAATGTTCTCCACCCCTGCTGCACCAATTCTCGCTTCGCGGCACCCTCAGCAACCTTCACGCGGCTCTCGGCATTGATGTGCACGCCGACCAGGCAGTAGCGATCGAGCACCTTCTGAATGTCCTTGATCGCCACGCCGTCCTTGGGGTTCTTGTAGGCCTTCTCGAGCACGGCGACGTCGGCGGCCGGCAGCGGGGTCCCCGCATACGTCAGGGCATCGACAAGCCGCTTGGTCGCGGACACCAGCGGCTGCTTCTCCACCGAATCCACCGCGGGCAATGTGCCGGCCTGCAGCGGTGTGGCGTGAGCCAGCCACACGGTCAACAACAGCACCAGGCAGGCGATTGGCCCCTGGCACCAGGACCGCCGCACCAGAGGCGTGCAGTCGGCAGAACGGAACGATGTCTTCATGTCGGGAGTCTCCTGGATCGCTGGCACCGGTTCGCGTCACTCATTGTGCGGCGACGCTGCGGCCACTGCAAGCACTGCCGGCCGGCCGCACCATTCGCCAAGCCCAGCACCGGGGGAGACGGTGTCACCCTTATCCCGAGCATGGAAAGACTGGCTAGTTCAGCCGCCGCCGCGGAGTCTCGTCAGGCGGTCCGCTGGGTGGCTCGGGATCCCCACGCTTCAAGAGTGTCACTTCCTGAGACGTCAGTTCCGACGTCAGGGTCTTGATCATCTCGGCGGGCGGCACACGGACCAGGGAATGCTCGGCGAGCACATCGAGGTTGGTCAGGACGATCCACTCCCCTTCGCTCAGGACGTCGCTTGATACCAGGGCCAGGGTCTGCATCGGCCGGACCTGACCAGGCTTCAACAGGCGACGCTCAATCCCACGTGCCTCGGTCGGTTTCGCCCCCGGATCGGTCGACTCCACCTCGACCGTCTCCTCGGTCACGACCCAGACATACGTGCCGTTGTCCTTGTCGTGGGCAATCGCATCTCGAGGAATCGCAATCAGGCCGTCTTTTGTGGTCCCGTCGATCCGGGCGTGGACGAAAGTCCCCGGGACGAGCGGTTGAGTCTGCTTTGCATTATCTACGATGACAAAAGCACGTCCCGTGCGTGTCCGCTGGTCGATCTCAGGAGCCAGGCGCGTCACGCGTCCCGTCCAACTCGCTGGCCCAACCTCTTCGCGGGCCAGCCGCACACTCGGCTCGGCGCCCCCTGCGAGCATTTGCTGGACACGGGCATAGTCCCCGGCGGTCAACGACACGGGGACTTCGATCACCCGATCATCCACAAGCCGCACCAGGGGCTCGCCCGGCCGCACGTACTGACCCTGCTCGACATGCACCTCGCCGAGCACGCCACCAAACGGCACCTTGACGGTGGCATGCGACAGTTCCAACCTGGCGAGAGACAGGTCAGACTCATGCACCGCCCTTCGTTTTTCCAGTTTCTGCTTGTCCAGGGGGAGCAATTGACGGCGATTTTGGAGGGTGATCACCTGTTCGTCGTATCGTCTCAGTTCCAGGGTGGCCTTGGTCACGTCGCTGTCAGTGGCAACCCCCTTGGCCTTCAGTCCACGAATCCTCTCGTACTCCTTGCGGTACTCCGCCTGGTCCTGCACGGCCTTTTGCAGGAGTCGCTTGGTATTGAGCACGTCCTGGTCGTGACGAGCCAGTTCCGCAGCGTCCTCCTCCAGGCGACGCTCGGCCTGGACCACACGTTGCTGAAACGACTGCTTGTCAATCTCCAGCAACACGACCGGAGAGGCCTCGGATTGTTGCGTCGGCACCCGCAGGCCGACCCGTAGCTGAGGGTGCACCGCGACGATTTCGCCGGCGACCTGGGCTGCGATCACAACCTGGTGATCACTTCTCGCAGTGCCGAAGGACGCCAGCACCTCCTGCAGTGGCTCGGAGCTGACCTGGTACAGGTCGACCGTGTAGACCCGCTTCTGTTCCTGGCGAATCGCTGGCTTACTGCGCAGGCTGGCCAGAAAGGCAAAGCCACCAAAACCCACCGCGAGCAATCCCCCGATGGCGAGCGCGCTGACAAGCGTCCGGCGAATCTTCATCGACCGATCGGTGGAGAAGGGTCGAATGGATGATGGCGAACCACCCTCGGTGGTGTTCGCATCCGTTCCCGGATCCGGAACCGTTTCACTCATTGCCGCGTCCGGTAGTATCTGGTCCGAAGTGGTTTGTCCCGTGGGCCCCTCCCCACTGAAACCCGCGTGGGAACGGAACACGCCGCCCCTGGATCACTCAACCCGTTTGTCAACCTGCTAGAATGGCCGTCCCGTGAGGGGGGTACGTGAGGCCCCAGCTCCCATGGCCTTCCGCATCCCCCCTATTGTAAAGGTCGCTGACACCCCATGGCGAGAGCCGGAATGGGATACGAGTCGGCTCCAGGGCAGATTTCTCGTGGCCACAACTCCCCAGGGACTCACCGAGCAAGAGGTCGCAGCGTTCACTCGCGACGGCTTCGTGGTCGCGCGCGGTCTCGCCTCGGCAGACAGGTGCCTGGAACTCGAAGAGGTCATTGCAGCCGAGATCGCCAAGGCAAACGGGCCCGTGGAATACGAAGCCGACCTGGGCTACCCCGGTTCTCCTCAGGATCGCTCGTCACCAGGTGGCAGTACGATACGCCGCCTTCGCCAGGTCATCGACCGCCATCGGGTGTTTGCCGATTGGGCCACCTCGTTCGATCTCACCTCTTGCCTGGCCTCGCTGCTGGGCCACCGCCTGGTTGTGCCCCTCGCCCACCACAATTGCGTCATGACCAAACAACCCCGGTTTTCCAGCCGCACCGGATGGCACCAGGACTTCCGGTATTGGTCCTACCAGAGGCCGGAACTGGTCAGCGCGTGGCTGGCACTCGGCCACGAGTCATCCAGCAACGGCGCGCTTGAGATCATTCCCGGCAGCCACGCGTTGCAGTTGGACGAGCATCGCTTTGATGCCGAGCAGTTTTTCCGAGAGGACTTGCCCGAAAATGAGGAGTTAATCGCCAGTCGGCAGTCGATCTCTCTGGAACGCGGCGACGTACTCCTGTTCCACTGCCTCGCCCTGCACTCCGCTGGCCCCAATACGGCCGACCAGGTCAAGCTCTCGGTCGTATTCACCTACCGGCCCGAGGACAACCCTCCTGTTCCGGGATCCCGGTCCGACGCGTTTCCCGAGTTGTCACTGCCCCGACCGGGTGGCTCGTCGCCTGGCGACACGCCTGG
>MDTE01121633.1_pt1 | contig 23622 bp, 12 predicted proteins | sample 811231 | NCBI WGS metagenome assembly MDTE01 (sample SAMN05326651, study PRJNA326480) | marine metagenome | isolation source: seawater | place: Indian Ocean: Red Sea | collected 2010 | reverse complement strand
GCCATGACGGAGACCGAATGCACACAAGACTCCGATTGCGATGGTCAATCGCCGGGCACAGCCCGCTGCACCAACCCTGACGCGACCTGTCGCTGTCTGCCGATTGGCAACTCGGGATTGTCCGAATGCCAACCGCAACAACCATGATGGAGGGCCCAATGATGCACAAATCTACAACTTCTTCTCCCATGGTTTCTTCTTTTTTCACCCTCAGAAAGGGCCTACTCCAATGCGGGTTGTTCATGGCTCTTTTGCTTCACACCGGTTCCGCCGTTGCCGGAGGTTCTTTTCTGCGCGGCGACGCCAACGGTGATGGAGCCGTCGACATCTCCGACGGGATCGCTATTTTACAGTATCTCTTTAATTGCGGTGAGGACTGTCCGATGGCGTGTGATGACGCCGCGGATTACGATGACAATGGCGTGATCGAAATGACCGACGCCATTAATGTCTTCGGCTTCCTCTTTCAAGGAGGCGCAGCGCCCGCGGCCCCCTATCCCGTTGAAGGGACTGACACCACCGAGGACACCCTTAGCTGCGGTAATGCTCCCAACATCGTGGAAGTCGCAATAGGAATAGAACATAGTTGCGCGCGTTCAGACGAAGGGGCGGTGTTTTGCTGGGGCTATGGTAGGGATGGTGCGCTGGGTCGAGGCCGGAAATACGCCACAGAAAGCGCCGCTTGTGGCTCATTGCTGCCTGTTGAAGTCCCACTCGAATTCTCTGTGGATCAAATCTCGACTGGTGAGAGTCATTCTTGTGCGCGGTCGAATGGCGAGGTGTGGTGCTGGGGATCAAATAGCTCAGGTGAACTGGGTGACAGCGAGACAGATTTTGGTGCGTGGAAGAAGAGCTATGAGCCTGTTTCCGTTGATGGCATTACGGACGCGACACAACTCGTGTCTAGCGCTGGATTTAATTGCGTCTTGAATGGAGATGGCTCGGTTCGTTGTTGGGGGCGGAACAGCTTTGGACAACTCGGAGATGGAACAACAACAGATCGGAACACGCCGGTGACAGTGGATGGATTGCCACCTGTCGCCTCCATAGCCTTGGGAAGCAACCACACCTGCGCGCTCACCCAGGATGGTGTCGTTTATTGTTGGGGACGGAATGCCTACGGTGCCACAGGTCATGGTCTTTACGGCGGTGAAGACGCGCTTGTACCGGGTTTAGTGAAAGGTCCTCACTCAAATGAAGGGCAGCTGCCCCTTATGACGGCCATCGCGGCCGGAAGCAGTCATAATTGTGCATTGAGCGAGGACGGTGCTGTTTGGTGCTGGGGATATGATAGGCAAGGCCAATGTGGTGATGGAGAACCTTTGAATGATACACCATCGGTGACATTTGCTGATCTGGAGCGACGAGCAGTCCAGGTCGTTGGAATCCCGGCCATGACTTCGATTAGTGTGAATAGACACTATAGTTGTGGGATTACCGGAGATGGCACGCGACATTGTTGGGGCGCAGATTTGGGGTTGCCAGTGCCAGCATCCAGTGAAGCACAGATCGATGATCGCCTGGGCGATGTGATCAGTGAATCAAACGGGGGTTCGCACAAATGCACTGTTACCGTTGAAGAAGGTCTGCAGTGTTGGGGGAATAATGTAAAGGGGCAACTCGGTGACAACACCACTGAAAACCGTTCGGAGCCTGGGTCGGTCATCTTCCCCCAGCCTGTGGAGGACCCCTGGACAAATTTGAGCGTGAGCAGAGATCACAACTGTGCTTTGCGCAGCAGTGGAAAAATCCAATGCTGGGGTAAAGACGACACAAAAACAAAGGACGTCCCCTGTCGAAAGACCTTTACTGAATTGAGCGCTGGGGGAAATTTCACCTGCGGCTTGGATGAACAGGTTATCAAGGTGAACGCGTTGGGCGAGTACTACATCGAATGTTGGGGTGATTACGGTCAGGTGTGGGGCACGGGTATACCGCTGCCTTTGGGCCCGCTTTCGGGCTTGAGTTCTGGCTATTGGCATGGTTGTGCGCTCACCAGTGAACAAACTGTTGTTTGCTTTGGCTCGAACAGTTCCGAACAGGCGACGCCGCCAGCGGGAACATTCGTGAGCTTGAGCGCAGGTAGGAAACACACCTGCGGCCTGGACACTGAAGGAAGTATCCAGTGCTGGGGCGACAACGAATTCGGGCAGGCGACGCCACCGGAAGGCACCTTTCAGAGCGTGAGTGCGGGAGGTTACCACACCTGCGGCCTGAACACTGAAGGAAGCATCCAGTGCTGGGGAAACAACGATTCAGGGCAGACGACGCCACCGGAGGGAAGCTTCCAGATGGTGAGAGCAGGAGGGGTGCACACCTGCGGTATCAATGCGAGTGACAGCATCGAGTGCTGGGGTGACAACGAGTTTGGTCAATCGACGCCACCCGAGGGGAGCTTCCAGAGTGTGGGGACCGGCGAGTTTCACAGCTGTGGAATGGACACCGAAAACAACATCCAATGCTGGGGCAAAGACAACTTCGACCAATCGACCTCTCCCTGACCCCCAAAGCCCACTGCTTACGAAGCAAGCAGGCTACGCAACCAAATCAATAAGGTAGCGCGCCCGCTTTGTGCCCAGGGTTTGTAAGGTTCTGATTGTGCTTGGGAATCGTTGGGGATGCCTTCCTTAGGGAGATTGTAAGGCCTTGCACGCATCATCGGCCCCGCCTTTGCAGGCTTTTTGATACAGCTCTTTGGTGTGGCGAGGTGGCACAGATTTGAGCCGAATCGAAGGAAGGTTTACCATTAGGCACGCTTTATGCTTTTTCGTTCGACCACTAGAGCTTTTGACCCCGGTCAAAGCTGCAATGAGGTTTGCAATATGCTCCCCAAGAAAGAGACCTACTCTTCCTATGTTCTGTCCCTGTCGAGTCTGGTGCCGACGTCGAAACTTCGAATAGGATGGACCCTCGGATTCCTCGTTCTGGCCTTTGCCCTTTTCAGTGCGTGTGGGAGCACTATACCCGACAACGACGAGGGTGAGCTCAACGGTGCCTGTTACCCGAACGAAACCTGCAATGGGGAGCTGGTCTGCATCGCTGGTATTTGCCAGGAGGGGCAGCCCGATGGCTCTGGAACGGATGTCTCCGAAGATGTGACCATCGGTGCGGGGGCTGATGTTGGCGTGGATACCACCAGTGATCCCGGGGCCGATGTCGAGACCGATGCCGGGACCGATGCCGGGACCGATGTCGGGAGCGGTGCTGGCGCCGATGAGGGAGCCCTCCCGGACACCTCCGGCTGTGAAGCGGGTACCGGTTGTTTCCTGGATCCCTGTCAGGAGAATGGAGATTGTCTATCTGGGATCTGCCTATTGCATATGGGGGGCTCTGTATGCTCCGAACTGTGCGTAGACGAGTGTTCCCAGGGGTGGAGCTGTCGCACGATTGATACGGGTAGCACCGACTCCCTGTTCGCCTGTGTCTCGAACGCCTCCCACCTTTGTCTACCGTGCATCGATAACGGTGATTGCTCGGCGAATGATGTGCAAAATGTCTGTGTAGATTATGGCGATGCTGGTCGATTCTGTGGGGCGCCCTGTGAGGAGAATACGGAATGTCCTCTTGGGTATATATGCGAAGAGGTTTTGACCGCCCAGGGTGGATTCTCGAACCAATGCATTCGCGAATCGGGCACTTGTGAGTGTTCGGACTATGCGGTTTCGATGGGCCTGGTGACCGACTGTTCGGTGATCAACGAGTTCGGCACTTGTACGGGTGTGCGTGCTTGTACGGCGGATGGGTTGGCGGATTGCAATGCGCCCGAGCCGGCGCCCGAGATCTGTAATGGCGTGGATGACGACTGCGATGGGGCTATGGATGACGACGCCCCTTGCGACGATGAGAACCCCTGTACCGCCGACGAATGTACCGAGTTTGGCTGTGATAATGTTCCCCAGGCGGGGGCAGCCTGTGACGACGAGAACCCCAACACCAAAGACGATGTCTGTAACGCCGATGGGGAATGTGGCGGGACGATTATGGATTGTCCGGTCGACGATTGTATTGAGAGCTCGACTCCCAATGGGGCCATCTGTGAGACCGAATATAAGGCCCAGGGAGAATCCTGTGATGATGGGGATCTGGCGACGGCAGGCGACCAATGCGATGGGGCCGGGACGTGCGCGGGGACTCCACTTGTCTGTGAGACCTCCGGTTGTATCGCTACGGCTACCCCCAACGGCACGGACTGTGATTTTGATTACTGGGTCGAGGGCTATGACTGTGACGACGGCGATGTGAACACCAACAACGATCAATGCGATGGAGCCGGCACCTGTGAAGGAACGTCGTATAGTTGCGAGGCGAGCCAATGCGAGCAGAGCTCTACGCCCGATGGGAGTGGTTGTGTTGTCGAGAATAAGATGGCGGGTATCGCCTGTGACGATGGAGATCTGAGCACAGCCGCCGACCAATGCGATGGTGATGGGGCGTGCGCGGGGACCTCGTTTGTATGTGATAGCTCGGACTGTATCGCGTCGTCGTCTCCGAACGGTACGAACTGCGATTATGTCTACCAGGATGCCGGTTTCACCTGTGACGATGGGGATTTGACCACCAACAACGACCAATGCGACGGAGCAGGGGAGTGTTCTGGGTCTACCATTCTCTGTGAATCGTCGACCTGCATCGTATCGTCGTCTCCGAACGGTACGAACTGCGATTATGTGTATCAGGCCGATGGGTTTGCCTGTGACGATGGAGATCTGACCACCAACAACGATCAATGCGATGGGGCCGGGACCTGCGCGGGGACGTTCTACACCTGTCCGGATCTCACCATATGTACGACCGCCTATACCAGGGACGGAGAGGGTTGTGTTCCCACCCACGCCCCCGACACAACCGTCTGTCGTGCAGCCACGGGGGAATGTGATGTGACCGAGCTCTGCAACGCGGGCTCTTGCCCTGCAGATAGCTTTGCGCTCTCTGGGACCAGCTGTGGAGATCCCTCGGAAACCGTCTGTTCGGCTCCAGACGTCTGCACTGGGGGCGGTGATTGTATCGACAACCACGTGGCCGATGGCAGCGAGTGCGGCGGGGATTATCTATGTTCGGGTGGGGAATGCGAGCCTCCAGCCGTACCCGTGGTGTCCTTCACCGCAAATCTCAACGCCAACCATTCCTCCACGGCGGGGGATAACCATAACTTCTCCGTCACTGCTGTAGACACCGCCAATACCAATAGTACGGTTACCTACCAATGGTATTTGAGTACCGACAACGGGAGCTCCTATTCGGAGATCGCGGGTGCGACCAGCAACACCTTGACCCGCTACAACCCCTTCTACCATAGCGACGATGGCCACCGTATCAAATGTCGCGCGACGGTTACGAACTCTAGCGGTACACATATGGCTGAATCGACCGTTTGTTCCTTGCAGGTGAACCCGAAGTTCGAATGTGGGCCGGGTGTCTACTCGGGGGAAGTGACTATATCCAATGGCGGCCTGAAACCATCGGGGGGCGATTCCGATGAGCAGTGGGGAAGCTGGTCACCAGGGCATCCCGATGTCTGTGAGATCGATGGCTACACCAACCATTTTAATGCCGGCGGCCGCTGTGGGTTCTGCCAGAACGATGGCGTATACCAGGGGTACCAGATGCACCTGGAGTTGCGGATTACCCGGTCGACCGATGATACGAGAAAACATTGGGGGGATCCGACGCATTCCAGCAACTCCTGTGGTAAAACCAGCACCTTCCATATCAACGCCAACGGAGGGGGATGGAACCCAGACACAGATGGCTCACCAACATTCCGACTCATGATTATTGATAATGGGACCCACTGCCAGAACGGCGCAGGGGAAAATATCTTCGCCGAATCGGACGAGGCGCGGTTGTACTATTCTTATAAGGTAAGACAGTACGAGTTCCATAACCGTCCTTGAGTGGTGGGCTTCCCATCCGACGGACCCGTCGTCCGGCTCTATACAAGCGCAGCTCGTACAAATAATATACACCTGTCCTTTACCCATGGGAGTTCGGAGATTGTAATGCGGCGGTTCGTTCTTATCGGGAGTTGCCTGCTATGGCTCACTGTTGCTTGTTCGGGTGACGGAGGCGAGAGCGGGAGTGACGCCTCGATGGACTCCACGGACACAGGCCAGGATGGTACGGTCCTTGTTGATACGGCCGCTGAGGTCTCCGTCGACACGGGTGCCGACGCCGAGATCTCGCCCGATATGGGGGCTGAAACGGAGACCGTCTCGGATGCGGGCACCGACGTCTTCTCCGATACGGGGACAGACGCGGTCACCGACACGGGGCCGCCCTGCACGCCCTGTGAGGAGGGCCTTAGTCTCAATGAGCTAGACTGCTCGTGCTCTGATATCGATGAGTGTATGACTGACAACGGCGGCTGTAGTGAACAGGCCCTATGTACCAACGCGGAGGTTTCCGGAGAGCCTCCTTCCTGTCTCTGTAACGAAGGCTATTTTGGTGATGGTCTGATCTGCCAGGCGTGGACGTCTTGCCTTGCGTCGGAATATGCGGTCGAGGAGCCAACGGCGACCACGGACGGCGTCTGCGTGGCCCGGAGCATGGTGCCGGGCGTGATCGAGGCCGAAGACTACGGAGACGGGCAATTAGAGAGCTTCTTTCATGACGCCAGCCCCGGAAACGACGGCGGCGCCTATCGAGAAGACGATGTAGATATCTACGCGGTTGAAACGGGCTTTGTGGTGGCCATGCAAAGTGGTGAGTGGCTTCGGTATCCGATCTACGTTCCCACGGCGGGTCGGTATCGCATGAGTATCCTGGCCCGTTCGGAAGCAAGAGGGCGTCATCTGAACATCTATATTGGCGATGTGGCGGTGGTCCTTGGGCTTCGGCTCACGGATAGCCATGAACCGTTTGAGCTGCGATCCGTATATCTACAGGAGGGACAACATATCATTACGGTCTCTGGTGGAGCCATGGGCGGGGTACTCTTTGATGCCCTGGGGTTTGCGGAATGTTCTGACGAAGACGGGGACGGTTTCTGTGCAAGTGAAGATTGTGCGGAGACCGATCCAGACTGCGCGCGTGGTCTATGTTGTCGGAACCTTGTGGCGCACTGGACCTTCGACGAGCCCTCCGGTCTTACGGTGGGCGACTCCAGCCCGGCGGAGAACCATGGAACGATCCAGTCGGAAGAGGGCGCTTCGTGGGTCCCTGGCGTTTTGGGGGGAGCCTTGATGCTCGACAGCGGAGCGGAAGTATCGGTGCCCAACGCATCGTCTCTGGAGGTCGGTATGACCTACAGCGTTGCGACCTGGTTTAAGGCCACAGAGGGGCCGGGTGGCTATCTGGTCGATTTCAGTAATCTGACCAACTCGGCGATACGGTTCGATAATACGCGTTTATATGTGGTGGCTGGAAATACTCTGTCGAGCTCATGGTCCAGTCATTACGCAGCGAAGGCGATGGCAACCTTTCCTCTTGAAGAGTGGCACCATCTCGTCGCGGTTGTTTCAGGTACGTCTCTGTGGATTTATATCGATGGAGTCCTGGACGCAGGGCGTATTGTGTATCCCTACAACGCCAGCAACGGCAACAGCCCTTTGATTCTTGGGAGACTCTTTTCGGGTAGCCTGGACGATACCCGGATCTATGACGAGGTTTTGAACGCCGAAGATGTGGCCGAGCTCTATAGAGAGCAGGCGAGCCAGCTGACCCAATGCAATGATGGTATCGATAACGACGGGAACGGCCTGAGCGATATGGGGGATGATCCAGGCTGCTCGTCCGTCCATGATGCGTCAGAGGCGACCGATCAGGAAGCCCCCAGTGTCCCCGAAGAGCTGGAGGTGATTGAGACCGTGCCCCATATGGTACATCTGGGCTGGACCCCCAGCACCGATGACGAGGCCCTTGGAGGCTATCATGTGTATCGCGACGGCCGCCGTGTAGACACGGTGATGCGAACCGCCTTTTACGATACCGCGGTGGAGGAGGGCGAGAGCTACACCTATTCTGTGACGGCTATGGACCACGCGGGTCGTGAGTCGAACCCTTCGAATGAAGTGGTCGCGGAGGTTCCCTTACGACCGACCTTTCCGGCCGCAGACACCATCGTCGTGTCGCCGGGTAATTATATGTCCACCACAGGTGTTTCTTTCAGCAGTGTGCAGGATCTTGTGGCCGATAGCCCAGAGGGAACCACCTTCGTCTTTGAGCCGGGCGTCTACCGTCTGTCCAAGACCATCTATCCGCGAAAGGGCCAAAGCTTCATTGGGATGCCGGGTGCGATCTTGTCGGGAGCCGTGCAGCCCCAGTCTGGCGACATCGAAGTAGAAGATGGGCTGTACCGTTGGTCGAATCTCAATCTGACGAACTATTCCTGCCAGGATCCGGGACATTGCCTGTTGCCGCCCGATAACGTTTGCCTGTCGCAGAATCACTGCAGTGATCCGGAGCTATGTTTGAAGAAATGCGATCAGACCGGGGATTGTGAGGAAGATGACGAAGGGATTTGCGGTATCCCCTGCGATACGGATGCTGACTGCAGTAATTCAAAGCGATGTGTTTGGGACTGCGAGGAAACGGGGGGTTGCGAGGAAGGTGAAAAGGGCGTCTGCACCATCCTATGCGGTGGCCCGTGTACCGAGCGACCGTTGGAGTGTCATCGCTGTAAGTACCGCAACGATCTTTTCTTCAACGACGAGGTGTTGACCCGGGTGGTGTACAAAGAGGACGTGGTGCCGGGCACCTTCTACATCGAATACGCGGGCGCGGATACCGCGGTCTACTTTCTCAATGATCCCACCAATCAGAAGGTGGAACTCAGCGTGCTTCGAAACGCCATCAGTGGGAGCCCCGGCCCCTGTGGTGCTGATATGGATTGTAGCGCCTATGTGACCATTAAAGGTCTGACCATCGAGAAGTTTGGCTCTGTGGCCCAACGGGGGGCCATCATCGCTCGAGAAGCGGACTCCACGGGCGAGTTCATGTTGTATTGGGTCATCGAGCAAAATCAGATCCGCTGGAACCACGGCAACGGCGTGAGCGCTGGAAAGTATGCAATACTCCGCAATAATAAGATCTACGAAAATGGTCAGATGGGCGGACGAGCCGGCGACCACGGTATTTTGGATGGCAACGAGTTCAGCGGGAATAATTACGCGGGTTATAAGCCATCCTGGGAGGCTGGCGCGTCGAAGACGGCGTTCAGCAACTACCTCGTTATTCGTGGCAACTACGTCCACGATAACCTGGGCCACGGTCTGTGGACCGACATCGACAATAGGCACGTGGTGTTTGAGGATAATGTGACCAGCTATAACGACGGAGACGGCATCAAGCACGAGATCAGCTATGATTGCGCCATCCGACGAAACACCAGCGTGGGAAATCATAATAGCAGGGCAGCGTGGCTCTTTGGCTCGGGGATCCTGGTTCAGAACAGCACGCACTGCGATGTGTACGAAAACCAGATTCAGGTAGATAGCCTCGGGAACGGTCTCAATATATTGAACGAGTATCGAGAACGGTTAGGCGTCTTATATTATGGCGTCGAAAACACGGTACACCGCAACCAGTTATCTTTCGCTGCGGGTTCGGGGGCGACCTCGTCCAGATACGAGGACAACGTCTACGACTTCAATGTCTACGATGTGCTCGAGACCTTCATACGACATTTCGGTGAACGGCCGGGAATGATCTGGCGACGTTTCGTGGAGTTGGGGATAGAGACCTATGGGCTTCTCCATGCTCGGGGATCCGATCTTTCGATACCTCTCGACGACCCGACGGTCGCATGGCTGACGCCGGGAGAGGGGGGGAACCTCGGCTGCGGGAACGCGATAGACCTGGAGGTTGAGGCCGAGGCTGCCAAAGACGATCGCGTGGTGCGGGTGGAGTTTCTTCTCGACGATGTGCCCTTCGCCCAGACTTCAAAGAGCCCCTACCGGGTGCAGTGGTACTACCCGGCGTCCGGGTCCCATGAGTTGAAGGCGGTGGTTTATACCCTACGGGCGCAGTCGTCCGAGACCGCTCCTATGACTGTCTCGATCCCGCTCGATTGTCCCTAGCCCGAGCCGGCCCCAAAGCCCACGACTTACAAATCAGGTGGTCGACTCTTCCCGGTCGGTGGGGGCTGCGGAAACCGGTTGGGACGGGTCTCTTTAAAAGGTTCCGCCAATCGCCGTTGGTAGACCGATCTGGAACAACGTTCCACGGCTCGTTGTGTAGCGTAACGAGACCTGGGGGGAAACCCCAATGTATCTGAAATCGGTAAGATGCCCAGCGCCTCCCACAACCGCGTCCAGGTAGCCCAATAGAGTTGTCGTCGAAGTCAGTGTTGTAATTGGAATTATAACCCGTGCTTGCCCACCCAGCATGATATGTTCTGGTACCAGGTTCGCCAAACCAAAATCACTCGATCCGTCGGAGTCTAAACGTCCGGCCCCCACCAGTACTCCAAGTTCAAAGATACTCACCCGGTGGTTCCATTCGAAAGTGAGCATTGTTCCACCGGGGTCTTTTCGGCCGTAACAATCGGCCGGGTCGGATTGAGGCTCCGGACAGGAGACCCAATCTATGCCATAGACGAAGACGGGTTGTATGCCGATGTTCCAGTTGTTCGATGCGTCTTTTGAGAGACCCTCATATGGCGCGGATACCACGATGCATACGAGAAATAGGGCTAAGACAAATCGCTTCATGTGAATCCCCGTTTTTTTCAATATAACCGGTACCAATTCCCATGACCAGCCGCCCCCAAAGCCCATGGCTTACAAATCAGGTGGTCGACTCTTCCCGGTCGGTGGGGGCTGCGACTTCCACGGGTTCGGGGACCACTTTCAGCTCTGGCTCTGTGGGGCTGAGCCCATCGAGGCTGGCTGGTAACTCGAGCACCGGTTCCGACTCGTCGTTACTGAGTTGCTCCACACCCCGCAGTTTACGTTCCATCGCTCGGGTACGTACCTGCGTCTGTGCGATGGTCTTCGAGGCGGTCTGCAGCTGCTTATGGACCTTCTCCAGCACACCTTCGAATTTCTCGAACTCCGTCTTCACCGCCGCGAGTATCTTCCACACCTCGCTGGAGCGTTTCTCGATAGCCAGGGTCTGGAATCCCATCCGAAGAGAGCTGAGAATCGCCGTCAGAGTGGTGGGACCGGCCACCACAATTCGATGGCTGGATTGGAGCTCTTCCACCAGCCCGGGTTGGCGTAATACCTCGGCGTAGAGCCCCTCGGTGGGCAGGAACATGATCGCGAAGTCCGTGGTGTTGGGCGGATGCACGTACTTGGTCTGAATCTCCTTGGCGGAGTTCTTGATGGACCGAATCAACGCGTTCGACGCCTTCTGCACCGCGTCCGCATCGGCCTGCTCGGCTGCCTCCTGCAATCGCAGATAGTCTTCCTGGGGGAACTTGGAGTCGATGGGCAGCCAGATATGACTATCCTGCGCCGCTCCGCGTCCCGGTAACCGGATGGCGAACTCTACATGCTCTCGGCTGCCATCCTGCGTGACCACATTCTTCTCGTACTGCTCGGCGATCAGGATCTGCTCCAGGAGCGCTCCGAGCTGTACCTCTCCCCAGGTCCCACGGGCCTTTACATTGCCCAGCATCTTCTTAAGATCGCCCACCCCCGTCGCCAGGCTCTTCATCTCACCGAGCCCCTTCTGCACCGCCTGCAGGTGCTCGCTGACCAGCTTGAAGGACTGGGTGAGTCGTTTCTCGAGGGTCCCCTGCAGCTTCTCGTCGACGGTCTTTCGCATCTCGTCGAGCTTCTTCTCGTTCTCGTCACGAAGGGTTGTCAGCTGCTTGTCGACGGTTCCACGCAGTTCCTGAAGACTCTTCTGGTTCATCTTCATGATCTCATGGAGCTGTTTGGTCACGGCCTCCAGCTGGGTTCCCTGTCCCTTTCCGAGCTCTCCGATGGTCTTGACCAGGGTCTCGTTATTTTCCTTCATCCCCTTACGTACATCGTCACGGAGCCGTTGGCTGGCCTCACCGGCCTCCTGCCGATTGGCTCGGAATTCGTCACGGATCAGAGGAGAAGCGTCAGAGCTCGTGGAGTTTCGTCGCAGAAGAAGCACCGCGAGCGCGAGATTTACGACCAATAAAAGGCTCGTGATAACGATCAGGGCGGTGACCATGGGGCTCCCAATATGCGCCGTAAAACGGGGTTTCGCATCCAGTCTACGCCCAGGTTTTAGGCCAAGTCAAAGCCTTCCTGGGTTGCCCCCAGGTAAAGCCCACTAGGCAAAAAAAATGCGGCGCCTGCATGCCGTTTGGCAGTCAGGCGCCGCATAATTTCGAGTTTGCCGTTTGAGCTTTGCCCCCCCCTACGTAGTCACATCATGTGCCCGAAGGTTGTTGTAATCAGCTCAACCGACTACACGAGGATCAGATATGATCCACACCAAGCTTCTTTACGTTGGCCTTCTTGACCTTCTCGGGAAGCCAGCTCGGGCGATTGGCCGGAGCATTTACTGTCTCAACCCAGCCCTTGAATACGTGTACGCGGTTGGTTCCACGCTCACGAAGGCGGATGCTCTCATGACCACGACTGGCAGCCTTAAGGGCGGCGCCGCGAGGCTGAGCACTCGAGAACACGTGATTTGTGTCGTTGTTTCCGTTGTCGAGAAGTACAAAGTTTTTCTTCGGGCGAGATGCCATATTACGTTCCTCCTAGAAGCGAATTTAAGCTGCGCTGAATGTGCAGCTGCTCGGGTTTCCCAAGCAATCTAGCAATTGCAACGGTGGCGAGTCTAAACACCTGTTGAAGTATTAATCAACCCAAAAAAAGGCCAACTGCGGGCTGATCCTGAAAATTCACCGTTTTTTGGGCTCCGATATTTTGTAGATGCCCGAAATTACACGGGAAAAAATTTCAAAAAAAAATTCAAAATTGGATGCCGGTCCTACGGTTAATCGATGCTAAGTGGAACCTGCTTTACGCACCCTGACTATATATTAACTAGGGAAGAGCAATGTTCGACCCGTTTTATGGGGGAACTTTCGACTCGGATTTTTCGGTTTAATCGGAACTTCCCAGAAGAGTTTCGATCTCCTGGCTCATTTTTTCGGGTTCCGTATTGGGGGAAAACCTCTCAACAGGTACCCCTGTTCGATCCACAAGGAATTTGGTGAAATTCCATTTGATACGCTTGCTCCCCAACAATCCCGGAGCCGTATTCTTCAGGTACTCGAAGAGGGGGTGGGTGTCGTCTCCGTTTACATCGACCTTGGTATGTAAGGGAAAGCTCACCCCAAACCGAACACGGCAAAACTCACTGATCTCTTCGGCGGTTCCGGGCTCTTGTCCCCCGAATTGATTGCAGGGGAATCCGAGCACGACCAGCCCCCGTTCCTTATAGGTCTGGTATAGGGCTTCCAGGCCATCGTATTGGGTGGTGAACCCGCATTTACTGGCGGTATTGACGATGAGAATAACCTTTCCTTCGTACTCTCCCATGGACTGGGAGGACCCATCAATACCCTCGACTGAATATTCGTATATATTTGCCATGGGGCCATTGTAGAGGATCGATCTCGGTGCGTCGACTCGTGGTGCTCGGGTAGCAACTCGTCAACACTGGGGGCCTTTGGATTGCACACGAAGCCGTTGATATTGGGGCCCTGTCGTGCTTCTCGGTTGCAGTTTTACGTTTAGCCGACCTAGTATGTCGCGCCTTATGTATGAGATCCGCAAAAGTATCGATATCGATTTCGGCCACCACATCCGTGGCCATTCGGGGGCGTGTATCAATTTTCATGGCCATACCTGGAAGTTCGAGGTCGGTCTTGGGACCGAGACTCTGACCGAGGAAGGCTTCGTAATTGATTTCAAGCAGCTGAAAGAACAGGTCCTGATGCCCTGTCATGCACTGCTTGACCATTCCCTTGCGATGGGAGCGGAAGTCTACGAGACCATCGAAGCGGAGCTTGTGGAGATCGGTGGAAAGGTGCTCGCTACACGTGAAGAGGTTCACGGACAGACGAAGACCCCCCCTCCTGCGGTCGTAGAGCTCTTCGCGGCTCGAAACTGCTATCCCGGTGGACTCAAGATCGCCGTCTTTCCCTTCAGCCCGACAAGCGAGCGTATGGCTCGTTGGTTATACGAGCTCGCCGATAAGGTGCTGGGAGACGATCGGGTCAAAGTGCAATACGCGCGAATCTACGAGACCCTGCATCCGGTAGAGTCCGTAGCCGAATACCGCCCCTGAGAGGATCACCGTTCGTATAGCCACCGACCGGCCAACGCTACGATGGGCGCAGCGGTGGGGGCGCCGTGTTGCCAGTCCCCGTTTTCGACTCCACTGCCACCAATGTCGAGGTGGGTGTAGGCGAGGGGTTTCTCTGCGTTCCGCCCGTGCCCGGTGAGACCGGCCGCGGAGATCAGAAAGGCCATGGGGAATTGATGGCCCCGTGGTGTCCCTGACGACGGAAGATTATTGCAGGAGAGAACGTCGTCGGCCCGCGTACGGGGGGCGACGATCTCAAAGTCCTCGCGACGAAGTCGTGAAAGGGCAAAGCAATCACCCCAGAGGTCGCCTTCTTTGAAGAGTGACTCGGCGATTCCGGCGGATCGCGCCGGACCATTGTCCATCGCGATGGAATAGGTACCCACGGCTCGTCCGGCGTGACCGGTCAGAGTGGCCAGCGTGAATAGCCTTGGGTTGACCGCTTCGAGGGCTTCTTCTCGTAGATGCGAGAGGAGATCGGCCATCACCAGTCGGCCTTCGGCGTCGGTGTTTCCGATGCGTACTCGCGTACCGGAGTGGGCCGTGATGATCTCGTCGGTTACGAAGCTTTCGGCACCGATGCTGTTACGAACCGCTCCGATTTCTGCCACGACACGGAGCCCTTTGGGCTTCAGCAGGCCGACGGTCAGCAAGAAGCCCGCTACAGCTGCCGCACCGCCTTTGTCGCGGCTCATTCCGGCCATATGACCACCGGCCTTCAGGTCGGCGCCACCCGTATCGTAACTCACCCCTTTCCCCGCGAAGAATAAGGTCTCCTGGATTGGGCCTTCACCTTCGAATTCCAGACGGATCACCCGTGGATGATGTCGCGGTACGGGGATCGACGCTCGCGCCACCGAAGCCATCAAGGGATAGTCTCGCTGAATGGCTGTCACATCGTCTTGGATCGTCACCTGTACGTCGACGCCAGTGAAGGCTTGTTCGCATAGCTCTGCCATACGGATGGGCGCCATTCGTTCGGGCTCCGTACCGGCCATATCACGAGCCAGCCTTCGTCCGGCCTCTACCGCCGACACCCAATGTAGAATACGAGCCTCGTCGACGCCGGCCGAAAAGCTGACCCCGATCTCCGTGATCGGTTCGCAGCTGTCATCACCGAGATGTTCTCGGGCCTCGAGCGGTTCCCAGAGTCCACCGAGGGCTCCGAGGAGCCCAACGGCCATGGAATGTACAAATTCCCCGCTCTGGGGGGTGTTGATGAAGCGCAGGGCAGGGCGACGTGCTCCAGCGCTTCGAGCTTGCCGTAGTCCCGCTCGGGCGGCGTCGGCGATACGCCGGACATCGTCCTGGTCTCTATCGAGGGGGCCCGTCGGGCTCACGACCAACCGACTGGCAGGTGCCAGGTCGGTGACGAGAATCTGGGTGGAGTTGTTGAATCCTGCGTCAATGGATGCCACCCGTCGTAGATGGTCTCCAAGGGGGCCATCTACGTGTTGGGGGATATGATTTCCTACGAGCACCAGGGCGTCATAAGCACTGTTCAGGTCATCGTGGGGGCCAACGGCAATGAGTTTCGCGAGCATCTTGCGTCTCCGGCGGATGGTGTTTTCTTGGGGTCGTTTTTCGAATCGGTGCGCAGACGGTACGACCGATTACTTTTTGCCTTTTTTCTTGGCTTTCGGGCGACGGAACTTGGCACATTGTAGCTGTAGCCCTCGGATCCCGTGGTTACGGTCGAAGTACGCTCGTATGCCGATGGCGCCACGTCCCGATTTACAGCGAACCCGGTCGTGCCAGTTATAGCAATCATCGGGGGCTACCTCAGCGACCTTTCGGATTCGCTTCAGACCGCCGCTCTTCTTTATCTTCGCACCCCAGGTTCGAAGACCGCGGATCCGGCCCTCTGCGTTGGTGCAGATCTGGACTCCGTAGATGGTGCGATAGGGGCCAAAACTCGTCGTCTGTTCCGTCTCGATGTTGACGTTCTTGGGGTCGGGCATGGTCAGGGCTTCTTTCTTCTGTTCACCCTTTCCGTTCACATCACTCTGTAATGTGACGAGGCTTAACACCAGGCCGTCTTGTGGGAATGTACCCTGCACAAAACTGAGCCCGTGAATGGTCGAACTCTTTTCGACAGTCGTCTCCGCGAAGTCGCTGGTGGCGTGCCCGCTGATTGCACTCCAATGCAGGGTCCCTTCACGGTGTTCCAGGGGAAGCAGGACCTTTTTCTTCTTTTTATCCTTGGCTACCGCCTGGCTCGCCATGAGCAGGGCAAGAATAGCAATCATGATGGAACGAACGCGCACCGTCATCTCCCGGTTCAACTGGGAGCACCCTACCACAGGGTTTCTTCAAAATCGATCTCTGAAAACAACCGCGACCGTGGCTGAATAGAACGGAATTCGATGACCGCTTTTCAGGGGAGGGCGGCTAGTCTATCATAGGGGAACGCTCCGGTGTCGACGCGGGGATAAAACGCAGGAGGAACGATGTCCTATGAATGGCCACAGGGTTTTGTGCAGATCCCTGCGGAAGACTGGGTGGATCTGCCTCTTGAACGCCTTGCGATGAAATATGACACCGTGGAAGAGCACGGTTGGTACGACAACCTGAACCCCTCGGTGCAACAGATACTCGAATACCACGGTGCAGGAGATCTACTCCTGGATTACTCGGGTGGAACCGGGATTTTGACGAAGCGCCTCTATGAGGCGGCCGGTGACCGTGCCCCAGGCGTATTGATCGTGGATTCCTCGCCCAAGTTCCTACGGCTCGCGCTGGAGAAATTTCGCGACGATCCCCGGGTCGGCTATCGCTTGATCCGTTACCTTCGAGAGGAACGTAGGCTGCAGCGCCTGGATGAAGTTCTTGGGGGCGGTATTCAGCGGGTTGATGCCATCGCATCCACCAACGCGATCCATCTGTATTACGAGCTGCCGGCCACGCTTCAATCCTGGTACGACATTCTGCGCCCCGGAGGCCGGGTTTTTGTGCAGTCTGGAAATATACGAAACCCGGACGCCCCAGAGGGGTGTTGGATCATCGACGAAACCGTGGAGCATATCCATCGCATCGCCATGGAGATCGTGGCCGATACCCCGGCTTTTCAGGACTACCAATCCGCACTGCAGGACAGTGAATTCATGGCCGCACACGATAAGCTACGCGCCAAATACTTCCTGCCCGTTCGACATGTTGACCACTATAAAGAAGCTTTCCTTGCGGCGGGGTTCTCACCCACTTCCTGTACCACGGAGCGTATTCAAGCTCGGGTCGCCGATTGGTTCGATTTCTTGAGCGTATACCATGAAGGAGTTCTGGGTTGGGTTGGCGGCGCACAGAAGATTACAGGGCATAGGGCTTCGGACACGGCGGTATCGGCCCGACGGGAGCTTATGAAGCTTGCGATGGCACGCATGTTCGATGGAAGAGACTCCTTTGATGCGGTGTGGACCTATTTCATCTATGCCCGCTAAGGACGACGTCACATTCTTCGAACAAATTTCGGTCTTGGCCTCTGGTCTGGCTTCCCCTACACTATGTGGGCATATTCGGGGGAATGAAATGCGGGTTTATCGGATAGGATTGTTGTTGGTAAGTGTGCTCGTCTGGGGCTGCACGTCCGTAACAGATACACCACCCGAGCAGGGTGCCGACGGGAGCACAACGGAAGTGGTTGGCTCGGATCTTGGCTCGGATGCTGGTCAGGATGCTGGTCAGGATACGACCGAGGCGGATCCCGGTTCTGCTGATTCTGGCGTGGAGCCTACGGACAGTGTTGTGACCCCGGACGAGGGGACAAGCTCTTGTGAGCCAGGTAGTGGCTGTTTCGGAGAGCTTTGTGAGAGCAATGGCGACTGTATATCCCAGATCTGCTTACCGCACCTCGGAGATACGGTGTGCTCGCAACCCTGCATCGAAGACTGTCCCCAGGGTTGGAAGTGTCAGTCCATCAATATCCCGGGTTCCGATCTCTCCTTTGCCTGTGTATCTGATTTCGGGATGCTCTGTATGCCCTGTCATCAGAACGGCGATTGTACCACCGACCAGATCGCCAATGTATGTGCCGACTATGGTGTTGAGGGAGCATTTTGTGGAGCCAGCTGTGAAGAAACCCAGGATTGCCCAGAGGGCTTTGCTTGCCAGGAGATCGCTGCCGTTCAGGGGACGACCAGTAAGCAATGTGTTGCGGAATCCGGAACCTGTGAATGTGCCCAACGTGCGATAGACCTGGCATTATCGACCCCCTGTAGCACCTCGAATGAGCTGGGAACCTGCACGGGCAGTCGTGTTTGTACCGACGAGGGGTTATCGGCATGCGACGCGCCCGAACCGACGGCAGAGATCTGCAATGGTCTCGACGATAATTGCGATGGCAGCGTGGACGAGGCCACCTGTGACGATGGCAACCCCTGCACAGAAGATGTCTGCAATGGCGAGGCGGGTTGCTCCCATACGCCCCTCGAAGGTGCCGCGTGTAGCGACGAGAACGCCTGTACCCATGGAGACATCTGCGTGGATGGTTCCTGCCAGGGGACCGAAATCCAATGTGAGGATACCAATCCCTGCACGGATGATCTCTGTGATGAAGTCGTTGGTTGTGACTTTGCCTTCAACGACGCCCCCTGCGACGATGAAGATCCCTGCACGGTGGGAGACACCTGTGGGGAGGGGGTCTGTGTTTCGGGTCTGGCAATCACCTGTACCGACAATAACCCCTGTACCGACGATAGCTGTGATCCGGCGGGCGGTTGTATATTCACACCCAATACGGCGTCCTGCGACGACGGGAATCTTTGTACAACAGTGGATACCTGCAGCGACGGGGCCTGCTATGGAACATCGCCTCTGGACTGTGTCGATGAGAGCGCATGTACGACGGATTATTGTGATCCTCTGACGGGCTGTGAACATCCTGCGAATACGCTGCCCTGTAATGATGGTAACGCCTGCACCCTCGGTGACGTCTGTGCCGATGGGGCTTGTTCGCCGGGAAGCGGTAGCATGAACTGCGACGATGGGAATCCCTGCACCGACGATATCTGTGATCCCGAGGGTGCTTGTATTCACCTCCCGAACGATGCCGACTGCAATGATAATAATGAATGCACCACGGCCGACGCCTGCCAGGAGGGGGCCTGTGTTGGGGCGGGTCCGTTGATGTGTGACGATGGAAACCCCTGCACCTACGATTTCTGCCTCGCTGGTGGAGGTTGCCAACACGATAATGTGGTCGGTCCCTGTAGTGATGGCGATAACTGCACCTTTGATGACTTTTGCAGCGGAGGGAGCTGTATCGGCGGTGCTGTGAAGGCCTGTGACGATGGTAACCCGTGTACTGACGATGTGTGTAATTCCAACGCCGATTGTGAATTTCTACCGAATACCAACCCCTGCGATGACGAAAACGCATGCACCAACGAGGATGCCTGCTCGGGTGGAACCTGCGTTGGGAGTGGAAGCCCCGACTGTGAAGACGGTGACGTCTGCACAACGAATAGCTGCGATCCGGCCGTGGGTTGCTCGTTGGAGTACAATACGAATCCGTGTGAGGACGGGAATCCCTGCACTGTAACCGACATCTGCGCAGAGGGAACCTGTGTTGGCGGCGGGGATGTGGACTGTGACGATGGAGATCATTGCACGGCGGACAGCTGTGACCCTGTCCTGGGCTGCGTGAGTGTGCCCGCCGATAGTTGTTGCGGTAATCTGATTCTTGAAGAGGGCGAGGAGTGTGACGATGGAAACCTGGAGGGCCTCGATGGCTGTAATGCCCTATGCCAGGACGAGCTCTTCGTGACCTTCAACTATACGGGCGGCGAACAGACCTGGACGGTTCCGGCTGGGATCACCCAGGTTGTGATCGAGGTTTGGGGTGCCATGGGGGGAGGCTCCCTTTGCTCCGGCGGCCCACCCGACGACGATGGTGGGTTAGGCGGCTACTCCAGGGGAACCCTGGCTGTTACACCGGGCGAAACCCTCTACATCTACGTGGGTGAGAAAGGAAACTATGGGAATCCCGTCTCCGCCGGTGGTTGGAATGGCGGCGGTGGCGGTGGCCACTACGGCGGCGGGGGCGGTGGTGGCACCGATGTCCGTCAAGGGGGCAATAGCTGTCACGATCGTGTGATCGTGGCTGGAGCTGGCGGTGGTGGAAACTGCGGCAGCCCCAATCATGGTGCTGGAGGCTTTGGCGGTGGATTAGATGGCGGACCAGGTCTCTCGTTTGCCTGGGCGTCCCCCAGTGGCGGTGGAAGCCAGACGGCTGGCGGCTCCCCGGGTACCGATGGAACGGCAGGTTCGTTCTGTGCCGGTGGCGACCATGTTGGCACCTACCACTTTGCCGGAGGCGGGGGCGGCTGGTACGGCGGCGGCAGCGTCTATGCGGCTGGAGCCGGTGGTGGCTCGGGTTATATCGGTGGTGTGACCTTAGGAGAGACGACCGGCAACGTCCGAACGGGCCATGGAGAGGCGAAGTTCTCCTGGTAGAATGGGATAGGAGGTTTTGATGCGTCGTTTGGGGATTCTATGTTGTTTATGCCTGGTATGGGCTTGTACAACGGTAACCGACCCGAAAGGCGATCCAGGTTCCGATTCGATTGAAGAGGTTCATTCCGACGCCACGCCTACCGATTCCGGCGCAGCAGATCCTGGAGTCACGGATCCGGGGGCATCGGATTCCGGCACCTCCGATCCGGGGCCCGACCTGGTAGACGAGGATCCGGGTGGTGGCGATTGTGAGCCAGGTAGTGGCTGTTTCGGAGAGCTCTGTACCAGTAATGGCGATTGCCAGTCTGGGGTCTGCCTCCCCCATATGGGTGATATGGTCTGCTCAAGCCTCTGTGTTGAGGATTGTCCCCAGGGGTGGAACTGTGTGTCTATCGCGCTACCCGGCTCGGACCTGGCCTTTGCCTGCGTTTCGGATTTCACCCATCTTTGTCGTCCTTGCAGTACCGATGGAGACTGTTCGACCGCCGAGACCTCCAACGCCTGTGTAAGCTATGGTGAGGAAGGATCCTTCTGTGGCGCGTCTTGCGATGAAGATGTGGACTGTCCAGAGAGATTCGTCTGCGAAGAGATGGTCTCCGTGGGTGGGGCCATCAGTGGCCAATGTGTGTCCGAAGATGGCGTGTGTGAGTGTTCACAAACGGCGATTGATCTAGGGCTCTTTACGCCTTGTGAAGTGAGCAATGACACCGGAACCTGTAGCGGTAGCCGTGTCTGTTCTGACGAGGGGTTATCGGCATGCGACGCCCCCGAACCGACGGCAGAGATCTGCAATGGCCTCGACGACAACTGCGATGGAAGCGTCGACGAGGCCACCTGCGACGATGGTAACCCCTGTACAGAAGATGTCTGCAATGGCGAGGCGGGTTGTTCCCATACGGCCCTCGAAGGTACCGCGTGTAGCGACGAGAACGCGTGCACCCATGGGGACATCTGCGTGGAAGGAAGCTGTGTGGGAACGGAGGTGCAATGCCAGGACACAAACCCCTGTACGGATGACCTCTGTGACGAGGTCTTGGGCTGTGACTTCGCCTTCAACGAGGCCCCATGCGACGACGACAACCCCTGCACTCTGGGAGATACCTGTGGGGACGGTGTCTGTGTTGGTGGAGCGGAGATCAGCTGTTCCGATAACAACCCCTGTACAGAGGATAGTTGTGATCCCGCGGGTGGTTGTGTGTTCACACCCAATACGGCGACGTGCGACGACGGGAACCTTTGTACCACGGTAGATACGTGCAGCGACGGATCCTGCCATGGGACGACACCATTGGCATGCGATGATGAAAACGTATGTACAACGGATGTCTGCGATCCTCTGGTGGGTTGTGAATATGCGTCGAATACAGCCCCCTGTGACGATGGGAATGTCTGCACGATTGGTGATATTTGTGGTGCCGATGGCTGTGTTTCGGGAAGCCCCATGGTGTGCGACGACGGGAATTCCTGCACGGACGACAGCTGTGATCCCGACGTAGGCTGCGTCTTCACCCCGAATGCCGATGTCTGTAACGATCTGAACGAATGCACAACGGACGATCAATGCTCCAACGGCTGGTGTACCGGTACGGGCTCGTTGGCCTGTGACGATGGAAACGCCTGCACCTTGGATACCTGTCTCCCCGGGGGCGGTTGCCAGCACGATAATGTGGTGGGGACCTGTTCCGATGGCGACGCCTGCACGATGGCGGATTATTGTCTGGGTGGGGCCTGTGTCTCTGGAACCACCCTCAGTTGTGACGACGGTAACGACTGCACGGTGAGCAGCTGCGACGCGATGTTGGGTTGTGTTTCAGAACCAGTAGACGGTGTCTGCGATGACGAGAACGTCTGTACTCTGGACGACATCTGTTCGGAAGGTAGCTGCGTGGGTGGTGGCACCCTGGACTGTGATGACGCGAACGTCTGCACCCTGGATAGCTGTGATGCGGATACCGGTTGTGTGCATACGACCGCAGAAGGGATCTGTGCTGATCCCAACGCGTCCTGCCAACCGGACGGAGATGGTACGGCCTGTGCGTGTAATGAGGGCTTCACGGGGGACGGTGATACATGCACCGAAATCGACGAATGCGACCCCAATCCTTGCGTACATGGAAGTTGCACAGACGGAATCGCCAGCTTTACCTGTGAGTGCGACGAAGGATTTGAAGGGATCCTTTGTAATATAAACATCGACGACTGCACCCCTGATCCCTGTCTGAACGGGGGGACCTGTTTCGACGGGGTCGCGGGTTATGTCTGTGACTGCCCGGAAGGATGGGGTGGAACCAACTGTGATGAAGCGTCAGTCAGTCAGACATTCGAATATACCGGCAGTATCGTCTCCTATGTGGTGCCCGCGGGTATAACCTCGTTGACCATAGAGGCCTGGGGTGCCCAGGGTAGCGACGGGATCGCTGGTGCAGGGGGATTGGGCGCCCATATTCGTGGAGACTTTATCGTCAGCCCTGGTGAGACGCTATCGATCCTCGTGGGGCAAAAGCGAGGAAGTGAAACTGCGTCGGGCGGTCACTATATGAACAGCACTGGCGGCGGTGGCGGTTCCTTTATCGCTCGCGGTAGTGTTCCTCTGGTTGTAGCCGGGGGAGGTGGCGGCGGTGGAGCTGTCTCTGGCGGACAGGATGCCGTGATATCGGAGAGCGGTTTGGGAGGTCTGGGTCCAAGCGGAGCGTCAGGAGGAACCGGCGGTAATGGTGGTGGCGCGGATGGAGGCAATAACTCTGGCCGGGCCGGTGCCGGATTCTTCAGCAATGGTGGTGTTCCACCCGGCGATGGTGGCTGTTACTGTTCTGGTTGCTCTGCTGAAGCCGCCCTGTCCTTTGTGAATGGCGGAACCGGAGGCCCACCCGGTCCCCATCATGGTGGCGGTGGCTTCGGTGGTGGAGGTTGCGGCGGCAACTATGGCGGCGGCGGTGGCGGCGGTTACTCCGGCGGTGGCGGTGGTTCGTCCAACGGCTACGGCGGCGGCGG
>MDTE01133774.1_pt1 | contig 23623 bp, 24 predicted proteins | sample 811231 | NCBI WGS metagenome assembly MDTE01 (sample SAMN05326651, study PRJNA326480) | marine metagenome | isolation source: seawater | place: Indian Ocean: Red Sea | collected 2010 | reverse complement strand
CGAATCTCCACCCTGGCCCCTGGCACTGCCAGCTCCGTGATGCCGATCGCCGTCCAGGCCGGCCAGGGAGCCGAGAGTACTTCGTCCTTTACCGCCATAAATGCTGCCAGGTGCTCCTGTAGCCCCACGTGGAACGTCGTGAACTCAATTATGTTGTCGTAATCCAATCCGGCCTCATGGAGCACCGCGCCTACTGCTGCCCAGGCGTTGCGAAACTCGTCTTCCGCGGATTCGGGAACGCTGCCATCCGCGCCTACGCCGATCTGACCGGAGCAGAAAAGCAGGCCTTTTGACGACCTGACTGCCGGTGCGAAGTGAAAGTTGTCGTAGCTGGCTTTGCTGGATTCAGGAAGGACGACATCTTTTGGCATGACCGCTCCGCGTTGGCTTGTGGCAGCGCATAATAAATCAGCAAACCCCTTTGTGCCTGCCCGGGCGAGGCCCTTTTACTTGTGCATTGCCACAGTGCATGATTTCGTCACGAGGCCCCATCTATTCACTTCTGCTCGGCTCTAAGCGCGCATGTTGCAATATTCTGAACGTGTCCCCCTGAACGAAGATGAGCGGTCGGCGCTACTTCGGTTTGCTGAGGAAGTGGCTAGAGTCGGTGGTGCGGCCACTCTGCCTTTTTTTCGTGCCGAGGTTGATGTCGAGAACAAGCTAGAGGACGGCCGGTTTGACCCGGTCACCCAGGCAGACAAAGCCGCTGAACAAGCCATTAGGGGGGCGATAGAGGCTGCCCACCCGGAGCACGGCATATACGGCGAGGAGTTTGGACACAAGGCCGGCAATGGGCTCACCTGGGTGATCGACCCCGTCGATGGCACGCGCGCGTTCATGAGCGGTTTTGTCCACTGGGGAGTGTTGATCGGACTGTTCGATGGTCAGCGTCCTGTGGTAGGCGTCATGTACCAGCCTTTTACTGATGAGCTTTTCTGCGGGGATGGGCAAGGGGCATGGTATGAGCACCGTGGTGAACGGCGAGCGTTGCGAACGAGCGGAACCGAGCTTTTGAGCGATGCTGTTATGGGTACTACGTCGCCCAAACTATTTGAGCTGCCGTCTGAGCGGCGAGCGTTCGATCGCCTGGAAGGCAGCGTTCGCCTATGCCGCTATGGGGGCGACTGCTACATATACTCAATGCTGGCGATGGGGTTTGTAGACGTTGCTATGGATTCGAGCCTGAGCGCCTATGACATTCAAGGATTGATACCCGTGATCGAAGGGGCGGGTGGCTTGGTGACCTGCGCGGATGGCCGGGATGCAAGCATGGGGGGGACGGTGGTGGCATCGGCCAATGCGAGCCTGCACAGCCAGGTGCTCGCCGAATTCGATCTGGAGTGATTGATGGACTTTGGGGTTGCGGTAGCTACGACTACTGAGTCTTGGAAGGTGGTCAAGCGTGCGGAAGAGCTTGGCTTCAGCAATGCCTGGTTTTACGACACGCAGCTGTTGAATCCAGACGTGTTCATCGGCATGACCATGGCGGCCATGCACACCTCGCACATTCGGCTGGGAACGGGTGTGCTCATTCCAAGCAACCGCATTGAGCCGGTTACGGCCAACGCACTGGTTACCCTAAACAAGCTAGCGCCAGGTCGGATAGATTTCGGAGTGGGTACGGGATTTACCGGCCGTCGCACGATGGGGCTGAAGGCGATAACGCTGAACCGAATGCGGGCCTATATCGAGCGTGTTCAGCAGCTTGTCTTGGGGGAAACCGTAACCTGGGACTTTGAAGGCGAGACCCGCGAGATAGGGTTTCTCAATCCAGAGTTTGGGCTGATCAACACCGAAGATCCGATCCCGTTGCACATATCTGCATTCGGTCGTCGCTCTCGGGCGCTCACCGCTGAGTTGGGGGCGGGTTGGTTGAATTTCGGCTCGGCGGCGTCGGTGGCGTTTGGCTCGCTGGAAAAAATGCGCGGCGCGTGGGCACAAGCCGGCCGTGCGCCCGGTGACCTGTATAGCACGCTATTTGCGTTGGGGTGTGTGTTGCGGCCGGGCGAAGATGCCGGGTCGGCTCGCGCGAAGGCCCAGGCGGGCACGTCGGTGGCGGTGTTTTTGCACGACATGGCAGAGACGAGTGAGCCGGGAGCCATGGAGGCCGTCATGGGCAAGCGGGTGAGCGACCTCATCGAGGCCTATCGCGAGATTTATCTTGGCTATCCTGAACACCGGCGGCACTTGCTCAATCACAAGGGCCACTTGATGTTTCTCAAGCCCGAGGAGCAGCACTTGATTGTTCCGGAGCTCATCGAGTCCATGACGTTTACCGGTGAGAAAGAAGCTCTGCAGGAGCGCGTTCGAGCGCTGGCCGAGGCGGGCTATGATCAGTTTGTAGTCCAGATCGTGGAGGGTCAGGAAGCAGCCCTAGAGGACTGGGCGGAGGTGTTTTTCTAGCGCCACAAATTTTCGCGCACCAGACAGAGGGAGTCGTGGGCAAATATCGGTTGTTCAATCACGCTGGTGGACTGCCGCAAACGGGGGATGAACATGCCGCGACGGTCGCCTCTGATGGGGCGTCGCCCAGGAAGGTGGGTCCAACCCGGCATTGGGTTATTCGTTGATCAAGGCCGCCGATCTCGAAATTGCAGCGGCCATGGCGCAGGGCTGCCCCATCCTTACGTCCTGGGGCAGCGTTGAGGTTTGTGAGACCGCCGACCCGGCGGCGGGTGCTCGCTAGAGATAAGCCTCCAGGGCTGCGCCGATTTCCTCGGGTGTCGTTCCCGGCTCGAACCGCTCAACCACGTTGCCGTCGCTGTCGATCAGAAATTTCGTGAAGTTCCACATCACGTCAGGCTTGCCGTCGGGGTTGCTGATGGCCGATGTGAGCAGCTGATACAGCTCGCAGGCCCCTTCTCCGTTGACTTCGATCTTGGAGAACATGGGGAAAGTGACCCCAAACTTGGTTGTTGCAAACTCGTTTATTTCGGCGTTGCTGCCCGGCTCCTGCGAGCCGAACTGGTTGCATGGAAATCCGAGCACGCTGAACCCTTTGCCAGCGTTGTCGTCATGCAGGGTACGCAGACCTGCGTACTGAGGGGTGAGGCCTCACTGGCTTGCCAGGTTGACCGCCAGGCAAACTTGACCCTTGTAGCGATCGAACGAAACCGGCTCTCCAGTGATGGATAGCATTGTTAAGTCGTGAAATCCCATTGATCGTCTCCGCTCCAACTTGCGATCAAATCATACTCCGCACATGTGGTGGCGTCGCGTGTCACCGGTTGCTGAAGTTTGTTCGACAAGCGCCAAAGATGGTGGGCGTGGGTTACGGAACCCGCGTGGTGGCCTTCTCGGGCACCGACCCACCGCCGGTCCGCTCGCAACAGGCTTTTGAATCCGTAGCCTTTTCGCCCCGGGACTTGTTTGAGTCGGTGGCCAGGCTGCCGCCGCTCAGCAACACGGTGATGAGGGCCACGGTGGCCGACCATTTGTTCTTGCGCATGCCGATCTCCTTACTCTATGGAGATGGGGTTTGTTGCGGAGAATTCAAGCCCTGGTGGGGGTCAGGCGTAGTCGGCCTCGGTCTGCTCGACCAGACGTGCCAGCGTTGCGACTACCAGCGCCCGCTCCGCAATTTTCACGCGCTCCTCCAGGGTTTCCGGGTCGTCGTCGGGTTTCACCGGAACTTTGGTCTGATCGACGATGGGGCCGGTGTCATAGTCGTCATTGATGAGGTGCATGGTGGCGCCCGATTCTATTTCGCCGGCGGCCAGCACGGCCTCGTGCACCCGGCGGCCGTAGAAACCCCGGCCGCCGTGTTTCGGCAGCAGGGCGGGGTGCGTGTTCAGAATTCGCTGCGGAAATCGCGCCAGCGTTTGCGGCCCGAGCTTCTTCATGTAACCGGCAAGCAGCACCCAGTCGGCTGCCGATTCCGCCAGGGCGCTGGTAAGCGCGGCGTCCCGCTCAGCCTCGTCAGGATGTGTGTGGCTGCTCAGGTGAAGTGTTGGGATGCCGTGGCGGGTAGCGCGTCGAATCGCTTCGGCCCTGCTGTTGTTGCTGATCACCAAGACGATCTGCGCGTCCAGCGTACCGCCTTCTATGGCATCGATCACTGCCTGCAGGATGGATCCACCGTGAGAGCAAAGTGTGGCAATGCGCATCATCCGGCAGCAACGGAGAAGATGAAGGTGTGGTACACGTCGGTTACCAGCGCGTCACCGCGGTGATAGGTGGTATAGATGCGCGCGAACTCGTGACCCTTTCTTCGCCACTTGTCTATCACCACGCTCTGGGAGCGCACCACGTCGGGCACCTTGAGGAGCTTGCGCAGTCTGATCTCCGATCCTACGTGCAGCCAGGCGGGCATGACGAATTCCCGCGTCAGCGCCCCGTTCACCTTGCTGAGCAGCAGATGGGGATGGGCCCGCGTGCGGTAGATGGGTAGCTCGTCTGAGATCTGCTGGGCCGCCAATTTGTTGCGTTCTTCGGTCACCTGCCAATGCCAGGGGTCGAAAGGCTGGTTTGGGTGGATGTGATCCCAGCTGATGGTGGGCCTGGAACGATCCTTCGTGGGGCCGCTGAAGATTTGCTCGGGTTCGGGGTCTGGCAGCGCTTCCGGCATGCTCGACTGCAGTTCGGCCAGCAGAACGCCCTCGGAATTGGTGCAGCGCAATGTGTGAGTGGCGTCTTCTTCGCTGTGGGTGATGGTCAGCTGCTCGCCATGGTAGGCGGGCTTGAAGAAGCGCACATCGCTCACTGAGTGGCCGAGCCACTGCTCACCGAAGCGCGCGACCAACGGGTGGGTAAGGTGCCCGTAAACGGCCACACCGGGTACCAGCGCGCCTTTGAAGCCGTACCTGCGAGCGGTTTCATCGCTGTGAATCTTGTTTTCGTGCGCTTCTGAGGAGTTCTGCGCTACAACTTGGTAGGCCTGGGTCATGGCGCGATAGTGCCGGATTTTCCGCTCTGCGTCAGCCGTAGGCTTGAGCAGGAAGCCACGTGACCAGTGCGTCCCAGTTGAAGATCATTACCAGGCCGAGAAGCTGCAGAATAATGAACGGAACGACGCCTCGATAGATATCGCTCACTACCACGCCCTCTGGAGCCACCCCTTTGAGGTAAAAGATGGCAAAGCCCACCGGAGGCGTGAGGAAGCTTGTCTGAAGGCACACCGCAAACAGCACGGTGAACCACACCGGATTGAAACCAAGGTCCACCACCACCGGGGAGACCAGCGGCAGGATGATCAGGGTGAGCTCGATCCAGTCGAGAAAGAAACCCAGGATGAACGTGGCCAGCAATATGCAGATGACGATGCCGGTGGGACCGAACGGCAAGCCGTGCAGCACGCGCGCGATCAACTCGTCTCCACCGAGGCCCCTGAGCACCAGAGAGAAAGCCGTGGCACCCAGCAGAACGGCGAATATGAAAGCGGTGGTTCGCGTGGTTTCGTGAAGTACCTCGGTCATTACGTTCCGAGTAAGCTGACGCTTCACCCAAGCCAGCAGCAGCGCGCCAGCCGCGCCCACCCCGGCGGCTTCGGTGGGGGTCGCAAGACCCATGAAGATGCTTCCCAGCACGGCCAGAATCAGAAACGCTGGGGGCAGGATCGCCTTGAACAGTTCCAGTACCGCGCTCCAGTCCACGGGATCATGCCTTGCAGCTGGTGCGCCGCTAGGTCGCACCAGGCCGTAACCCAGTATGTACAGGATGTAGAGGCCGCCCAGGAGCATTCCGGGAAATACGGCCCCGAGGAACAGATCGCCAACGCTCATCGCCATGCGATCTGCCATGAGCACCAACATGATGCTGGGCGGAATGAGGATGCCCAATGTGCCCACGGAACAGACCGTACCGGTGGCCAGGGCTTTGTCGTACCCTTGGTTGAGCATCACGGGTAGGCCAAGCAGCGCCAGCAGTACCACGGACGCACCGATGATCCCAGTGGTGGCTGCCAGCATCAGGCCGATCAGCGTCACGGTGATAGCAAGCCCGCCCCGTATGCCCCCGAACAGTCGCGCAAAGCTCACCATGAGTTGGTTGGCAATGCCGGACCGGTCCAACAGCAAACCCATGAAGATGAACATGGGCAACGCCACCATCACCCAGTTTTCCATCACGTTCCAGATGCGGTCCACCGTGAGCGACGTGTACTGCCAATCCACGCTGGTGACGATGTTGAAATCCACTTCTAACACGATGGCGAATGCGGTGAACAGCATGGCCAGTCCGCCCAGAATCCAGGCCACGGGGAATCCGGTGAAGACCAGCGCGATGAAGCTGACGAACATCAGCACCGCCAGTATCTCGTTACCCGCCATGGTGGCTCCGGCCGAACAGGAACATGCAAACGCGGCTCAGTCTGGAGAGAGCGCCCAGCAGTAGCAGGACGAAGCCCAGGGGTAAGACGGCCTTGATCAGCCAGCGCAGTGGCAAACCTCCTGGCGCCTGGGATACCTCGCCGTGCTGGAAGCTGATCCATACGAACGGCAGCGCGTAGAAAATGACTACCCAGACGAACGGAATGAGCAGCAGCAGTATGCCGTAAAGCTCCAGCCACGCCCGTATGCGGGGCGGCAGACGCTCGTGCAGCACATCCACGCGGATGTGTGCGTCGGCTTGGTAGGCATAGCTTAGCCCGAGCAGAAAGCCCAGGGAGTAAATGTGCCACTGGATCTCTTCGAACTCGATTCGACCCTCGCCGAAAGCGTAGCGCAGAACCACATTCACCACGATGATCGCCAGCAGCGCGAGCCACACCCATGAAATCCATTGCCCGATTCGCGTCAGCCAGCCGTCTATCAAGCGGGAGAAAGCGTTTTTCGGAAGCACTAGTGGGCTACCTTCGATTGACGGTGGAGGCTGGGTGACACTAGAAGTCTCTTGGCAGGTAAGCGCGTGACTTCCACTTGGCGTAGTCGTTACGGAAAGCCTGTTGCGATTCGTGTATGAGACGGAAGTCCTCGTCTCGTGCCGCTTCTTGCGCCATGACCTGCCCGGAAATCTCCTCCAGCTTGCGCAGAACGTCATCGGGAAGTATCTCGGCAGAAACGCCCACATTGGGGAATCCGGCGATCACGGCCCCCTGCAGCGCCTCGGAGCGGGAGAGGTTGCGGGTTACGCTGGCCGTGCAAACGGCTTCCAGCAGGCCCTGATCAGCAGGATTTAGTTGGTTCCAGACCTGCAGGTTCACTGCGAGGTGAAACGACGTGGATGGCTGGTGCCAACCTGGATAGTAGTTGAATCCGGCTACTCGGTTGAAACCCAGCCGTTGGTCGACAATGGGCAGTGAGTACTCGGTAGCATCTATTGCCCCTTTCTCCAGCGCCTGGAATATCTCTCCGCCGGGCAGCATGGTCACTGAAGCGCCCGCTTGCTCGATGACCTTGCCGCCCAGGCCAGCAAAACGAATCTTCAATCCCTGCACGTCGTCCAGCGATTCCAGCGGCTCGCGGAACCAGCCGGCGGTCTCTGGGCCGGTAATGCCGCAATAAAGAATGTGAATGTTCTGCTTGGCGTAGAGCGCTTCCCCGAGTTCCCGCCCGCCGGCGTCGAACCACCAGGCCGAAAACTCCCAGGGTTCCATGCCGAAAGGCACGGCGCCCAGCAGCGGCGCGGCCGCGACCTTCCCCTGGTCGTACCCCAGCCAGGTATAGCCGGCTTCTACTTTGCCGTCTCGCACTGCGTCTGTGATGCTAAATGGGGGAACGATCTCGCCAGGTTCGAATACCTGCAGGTTCACCGCGCCGTTGGAGGTGGCAGACAGGGTGTCGGCCACGTAAACGATGGCATCTCCGATCACCGGCAGGTTTGTCGCGAATGCTATGGGGACCCGCCAGGAAATGCGTTGGGCCGCGCGGGTGGAGTCAGTGCTCTGGGCAGGAGCGGTGTTGCCGCTGGGCGGTCGCACAGCCAGGCTGCCGATGATGCCGACGAGAAATGCGACGATCACTGCAATTAGCGCAGCGCGCTGGCTCATGAATCCTCTCCCTATTTGCGTGAACGAAGACCGCGCATAGATTTTGTGAGATTGATACCGGGGGATGCAACCCGTGCCGCGGAGTGTCTGCGTGGCTCCGGGAAGCGCTAGACCAGAGGAGCGACGCGTTATACCATTTTCGGTTGACATTTGGAGGGCATTTCCATGGCTGAACCGATTCCGATGAGAGAGATCGATACCTGGCCAGAGCAGAAGCTCAGGGGCCACCGCATTCAAGGCTCGCGCTACACCTCGCGTGAGTTCGCGGAGGCCGAGTGGGAAGGTATGTGGACAAAGGTGTGGCTGTTACTGGGTCGTGAAGCCGAGATCCCTGAGCCGGGTGATTGGCAGCGCGAAGACGTTGGACGCGAATCCATTCTCATGGTGCGCCAGGCAGACGGTGGCGTTAAAGCGTTCTACAACGTATGCCAGCATCGCGGGAACCCGTTGGTGGATGAGGCGAAGGGTCACGTTCGCCGCTTCGTATGCAAGTACCACAGCTGGGCGTTCATGCCCGACGGCGAGCTCAATTTTGCGCCGGACAAAGAGGATTTCCCGGAAGGGAATCCCTGCGGCAAGATTCGGCTCGAAGAGCTCGCTTGCGAGACCTTCGCGGGTTTCATCTGGGTCAACATGGATCCCGAGAATTGCGTCACTTTGAAAGAATTCCTGGGCCCCATCTGGGACGATTGGACGCGTATGGGGATTGAGGATTGGGTGCGTACGTCCGCCAAAACCATGAACCTCCCGGCCAACTGGAAGGTGATTCTCGACAACTTCAACGAGTCCTACCACGTGCCCACGGTACACATGGGTGCGAGCACCGAGTTCGATCGGCGCAAGGTTCAGGGCAACATCAACACCAACTTCAAAGAAACCCGGTTCGACCTGTCTGACGAAGGTCATAACCGCATGGTGATGGAAGGTGGTTACGGTGTGGGTTCCACTGACAAGGAAGGCAACATCATCGAGCCTTTGGCGAGCCTGCTGCACTATTGGGAGCTGGATCCCGCGGACTTCAAAGGCAATCCGGAAGCCACCCGCAAGGCGGTTCAGGACGCCAAGCGCCAGCTCGGCCCGGGGCGCGGCTACACCCACTATGCTTACGTGCCGGATCAGCAGCTCACGGATGCGTTCCACTACACGCTGTTCCCTAACTTTGCAGTTTCTCTGTGGTCGGACGGGTTTCACTTTCTGCGTGCCCGGCCGCACTACGAAGATCCGCAACAGTGTGTGTTCGACAACTGGTGGTACTCGAGCCCCGCCTCGTTGCAGTCTGCCGATGCCATGAGCGCGGGTGCCCGCCGCATGGCTGGTGGCCTGGGCGGGGGCAACGTCGAGGAAGCCGAGCAGGAGATCTTCGATTACGGTGAAGGCTGGATCGGTCCCGGGATCGACCAGGATGTAGAGGTGTTCGTCAAGCAGCAGCGGGGCTTCCGTTCCCGCGGTTTCAAGGGCGTCTACCTGGCGGCCCAGGAGCACCGTATCCGTCGCTATCATGAGCTCATCGACGATTACATCGAAGGCAACCGGCCCGCTGCGCATAGCAAGCAGTAGGGGCTTTTAGGGGCGCCTGGGCAGCGCTCGCAACGATACTGACGCGGCCGCCCAGTTGGGGTGGGTCGCGCCGGTAATTGCTTTCACTGTGGCCTTTGGCTAGTGTTGCGTGCGTTTGGCGCGCCTGACCGTTAGCTGTGCTGTCGGCTGTTGCCTAACCTATTGAAATAATTACAACTAACAACCCGGGGGAACGCATGCTCATAGGAGTACCCAAGGAAACTTGGCCAGGCGAACTGCGGGCGGCTCTCGTGCCGCAAAATGCCAAGAAGTTGGTTGCTGCGGGCTTTGAGGTCACCGTAGAGGCCGGTTTAGGTGACGCGGCTGGATTTGTCGATTCGGATTACACCGAAGCTGGCGCCGCGGTGGCCAGCGACCGTGCCACCCTGCTGCAGAGCGCCGATATCGTGCTTCGGGTGCGCAAGCCGGAAGCCGAAGAGGTGGCTGCGCTCAAGGCAGACAGCATTCACGTCAGCTTTCTAGACCCGTTCAACGAAAGGCCGCTGGTGGACGCGCTGGCCGCACGGGGTGTTACCGCCATTTCCATGGAGATGATTCCGCGCAGCACCCGGGCGCAGAAGATGGATGCGCTGAGCTCCCAGGCCAACCTGGCCGGCTACGTCACCGTGGTGCAGGCGTCATACCATTCTCCCAAGATTCTCCCCATGATGATGACGCCGGCCGGCACCATCGCGCCGGCGCGCGTATTCGTGATCGGGGCCGGTGTGGCGGGGCTGCAGGCCATTGCCACCGCGAAGCGTCTGGGTGCTCGTGTAGAGGCGTTCGATACACGGCCGGTAGTGGCCGAGCAGGTTCAGTCCCTGGGCGCCAAGTTCGTCGAGATCGATCTCGGTGAAGTAGGGCAGACGGAACAGGGCTATGCCAAGGAGCTCACACCCGAGCAGGTGGAGCTGCAGAAAGAAGGCCAGAAAAGGGTGATCAGCCAATCCGATGTGGTGATTACCACCGCGCAGGTGTTTGGTCGCCCCGCGCCGAAGATCGTGTCGGCCGACATGGTTGCCGCCATGCGTCCCGGGAGTGTCGTGGTGGATATGGCCGTGGAATCGGGCGGCAATGTGGAAGGCTCCGAGCTCAACGAGATTGTCGACGTCAACGGCGTGAAGATCATCGGGCAGGGCAACTTGCCGTCCGAGGTGGCCAAGAACGCCAGCGAGATGTACTCCAACAACCTCTACAACCTGCTCGACGAGTTCTGGGACGTTGAGGAGAAGTCGTTAGACCTCGACCCTGAAGACGAGATCGTCGCCAGCTGCGTCATTACCCGTGGTGGTGCCATCGTCAACGAAACCATAAAGAACCTCTAGGAGCCTTAGCCATGGAAGCGGTATTTCTCGCCTTTGTATTGATGCTGTCCATCTTTTTGGGCTTCGAACTGATCTCCAAGGTACCCGCCACGCTGCACACGCCGTTGATGTCTGGTGCCAACGCCATCTCTGGAATCACCCTGGTGGGCGCGATCACCTCAGCCGGTGTCGGCTCCAATGAGATGGCTACCATCCTGGGTTCCCTGGCCGTCGCCTTTGCCACCATCAACGTGGTGGGGGGATACATGGTCACCAACAGGATGCTGTCCATGTTCAAGAAAAAAGACACCTCTGATTCGGCGGGAGGTGCGTCATGAGCCTGGAGCTGATCAACCTTTGGTACATCGTTGCCGCGGCACTGTTCATTTTCGGCCTCAAGCAATTGGGTTCGCCGGCCACCGCCGTGCGCGGCAACCTGCTTTCATCCGTCGGCATGTTCATCGCCGTGGTGGTGACTCTGTTCTCGCGGGAGATAATTGAGTTCCAATGGATCGCTGCGTCGGCGGCCGTGGGTGCGGTGATCGGTGCGTTTGCCGCCCAGCGTATCGCCATGACCAGCATGCCGGAGATGGTCGCACTGTTTAACGGCTCGGGCGGGGTAGCCAGCCTCCTGGTAGGTTGGGCCGCCTTGTACACGGGTACCGTCGCCCCGCAGGAAATTGCCGGCGTTGCGGTGGAGGTGCCCATGGCTGGCGTTTCCACGTTTACCGTGGTGACGATCCTGCTCTCCATTCTGATCGGCGGCATAACGTTTTCAGGCAGCCTCATTGCCTGGGGCAAGCTTTCGGAGATCATGACCAGCCGGGCCATCGTGTTTGGCGCCCAGCGTCTGGTGAACGCCCTGATTCTCATCGCCCTGGTGGTGTGCGGCGTGATGTTCACGCTAGAGCCCAGTTTGAGCTCGCCCTACCTCTATGCGGTGATTGGATTGGCGCTGGTCTTTGGTGTGATGGCCGTTATCCCCATCGGTGGCGCGGACATGCCCGTGGTGATTTCTCTGCTCAACAGCTATTCCGGCCTGGCCGCCTGTGCCGCTGGTTTTGCCATCAACAACAACATTCTCATCGTGGCGGGGTCCCTCGTGGGTGCGGCGGGCATCATTCTCACCAACATCATGTGCAAAGCCATGAACCGCTCGCTGGCAAACGTGCTGTTCTCCGGTTTTGGTGCCGTCAAGACCGCCACCAAGGTGGAGGGAGAGGTCAAGCCCATCAATACCGAAGACGCCTTCCTGATTCTCGAGGCAGCGTCGTCGGTGACCTTCGTGCCGGGATACGGCATGGCGGTGGCCCAGGCTCAGCACGTAGTGCGAGAGCTGGGTGAACTGCTCGAGGATAACGGTGCAGACGTCACCTACGCCATCCACCCCGTAGCGGGGCGGATGCCTGGGCACATGAACGTGCTGCTGGCCGAGGCCAACGTGCCTTACGATCAGCTGGTGGAGATGGAAGAGATCAATCCGCGTATCGACAATATCGATGTGGCGGTTGTGATCGGTGCCAACGACGTGGTGAACCCGGCTGCGCGGGAAGACGAGAACAGCCCCATTTACGGCATGCCCATCATCAACGTGGATTCCGCGCGCACGGTGTTCGTGCTGAAGCGATCCATGGCTTCCGGTTTCTCCGGGGTGGACAATCCGCTGTTTTTTGGCGAGAACACGCGCATGCTGTTCGGCGACGCCAAGGAGTCCATCTCCTCGGTAATCGCAGAGTTCAAAGGATAGTCGGCGGGCCTTCGGGCCAAGTCATTATCGCTTCTGCAAGCTGCTAGGCTCCGCCCCGGAAGGACGGTTTCTTGGCCCCGCACCCCATACGGTGGTTAGCTCTCACGGCTGCGCGGGGGGCGTGTGCCGCTCTCATTCGCCAATCAATTCTCTTGGAGAAAATAATGAAAAAGATCTTGAGCGTTCTGGCTTTTGTGTTTTCGGTGTCGGCTAATGCCACTGTGGTGTCGGCATTCGTTTGGGAAGCGCCCACAGGCCATGCCCCTGCGATGTTTGAAAACGGGATGAAGGCCAAAGCCATGCACGAAGCCATGGGGGCTGGGGTATTCATCGGCCAAGGCCAGCGGTTCCGCATGTATTACGTGATGCGCTCAGACAGTGCAGCGGCGCGCGGCGCGGTGATGGACACGCTTTCCAACAGCGCAGAATGGCAGCAGTTCATGGGTGAAGCGGCCTCGCGCGAGGGGGCATCATCACTCGTGGAGGTCTACAACATGACACTCATCGCCGAGACCGAAGGCGGGCCGGGAGGCGAGGCCACGGTGGTATTTCAGTACCGTCCCAATCCGGGTGCGGCCCAGGCGGTGATCGCTAGCACGCTCAAGGCCAAGCAACTCCACGAGAAGATGGGTGCCCGGGTTCAGATCCTGCTGGATGAGACAGGCCTGGTGCATTACATCACACAGCATGAGAGCTGGGCCGCCCAGGGGGCGTTTGAAGACGAGGTCAACGGAGGTCAGAACAAGGAGTGGGATGCCTTCTGGGAAGGTGTCACGTCCAATCCCAGTGCGGTACTGGAGGACGTCATTCGTATCACCCAGGTTGCAGTCTCCACCATGCCGGAGTGACCTAGACGGTCGCCATAGATCGGCGCTTTTCTGAATACGAGCCCCGCTTTTGGCGGGGCTCGTCATTAGCGCTTTCCGGAAACCACGATCTCCACCAGATAGGGCGCCTGCGCGTCAAAAGCGCGCTGAATGGCATTCGGAATCTCCTGCAGATCAACCACAGCCTCGCCTGCCACACCCATGCTGGCTGCCATTGCAGGAAACTGCAGTGTGGGCGAGGTGAGGTCCATATGCGGGTAGGGCTTGTTCGACGCGGCATCGAATCGATTTCGGTAGGCATCGATGTTGTGCTTGAGGATCCGGTACTCCCGGTTGGACAAGATCACGAACACGATGGGTAGCTGATGGTGGGCTGCGCTCCAGAGCGCCTGGATGCTGTACATGGCCGAGCCGTCCCCTGAGATTGCCAATACGGGCCGCTCCGGTTGCGCCACCTGAACGCCGATGGCACCGGCGATGCCTTGGCCGATCCCGCCGCCTGCTGCAGCGTAGAAATCGCCGGGCGCCGTATAGTCGAATTTGGACCCGACATCCAGCGAGGCCGTGATGGATTCGTCCACCACGATCGTTTCAGGCGGTAACGCGCGGCTCAGCGCGTCGATGGCATTGGCGGGGGTCATGGGCGAGGCGTCGGCCAGGGCGGCCAGACGCTCCTGAACCGCCGCATCGGCGGCCGCCTTGGCCGCAGCCATAGCTCCTCTGCGCGCGCGGACTTCGCTGGTAAACGCATCATTGGCGCGCGCCTTCAGGCGAGCGTTCGCTGCGGGGATCGTGGTGGCCAGATTACCGACCAGTCCCAGGTCGAGGCTGAAGTTGGCAGCGAGCCGCTCATGGCTCGACTCAATCTGTGCCAGCTTGGTGCCTTCCGCAACGGGGCTGACGTCGTCGTACCAGATTTCCTCGAAAAATGGCCCGCCGAGCATTACAACGAGGTCGAAGTCCGCCAGAGCGTGGGCGACTGCACCGGCCTCGAATCCTAGGCGCCCCCGGAATTGCAGGTGCTGGTTGGGAAACGCTGAGTGAACTCGCAGCCCCTGCGAGAACACAGCGCAGCCGGCTTGCTCGGCAAAGGCCACCACGTATTCGAATGCGTCTTCCGTAGCGACATCGTCCCCTACAATGAGCGCCGGATTCTGGCTGGCCAGAAACATGTCGATGAGCTGTTCGATGCCTGCGGGATCGGCGCTGCTGGCGATGCGCAGGTTGCCGCTGTTCTGAGCCGGCACGTGGGTTTCCTGCTCCATGACGTCCACTGGCAGCGCCATGAAAACGGGTCCGCAAGGCGGATCGTTGGCTATCTTGAACGCGCGGCGCAGCATGGGACCGATTTCGTCGGCCGTGCGCGGTTCGGCACTCCATTTGGTTACCGGCTGAGCGAGCGCAACCAGGTCGTGGCCAAGCACCGGGCTGCTAAGGCGCATGCGGGTGTCCTGCTGGCCTGCCGTTACGATCATGGGTGAGTTTGCCTTCAGCGCGCCATACATCATGCCGATCCCGTTTCCGAGCCCCGGCGCCACGTGAAGATTGACGATGCCGGTCTTGCCGCTGGCCTGGGCGTACAGGTTGGCCGCGCCGACTGCCACGCCTTCGTGCAGCGCCACGTAGTAAGTCAGCTGGGGGTAATCGATAAGGCGGTCGAGCAGAGAATTCTCGGTGGTGCCGGGATTACCGAAGATGGAGTCGACTCCATGGGCCAGCAGCCCTTCCATGAACACTTGGCCGCCGCGCATGAGCGATCCTTATTGTCGTTGTCGCGGCCATCTTATACGTAGCGCGGCGCTGACCTCCAGATCAGGATTCGCGGATAGGGGTGCCGGGCGCGATGGCGCCGCTGCCGCGCACGTATGCCCGAATCCCGGCGCTGTGGGTGAACGCGCGCACCACGTCTGGACCGCTCACCTGGTCTGTGGCCAGACGTTGTCCCAGGGTGGCGCATGGCTCGCACAGCTCGAAGCCTTCCAGCAGTACATCCCCTACCCGAAATTGCCGGCCAACCAGCGGGTTCAAGGGGATGCCTTGTGTGACGATGTTACGGCCGGTGGCGCCAAGGGTGATGCCGAGGCCGGTGCGCTCATTGAACTTCTCAATCTCTTCGAACTCGATGAGGGTCACCACACCGCTGTTGGCATATCGGTCCCCTTCGAGGCCCACGGCAGTGGTCAAACGCGCATCCGGCACTTGTTGTTGTGCGGCCCCGCGCTTTTCCGCCATATAGATGCTGTGGATGGTTCCGTTCATGGTGACGTCCTTGCGGGCAGGAGCCTGGATGGGGAGTTTAACCCACTTCTCAAGCGGTCGATTGAGAATGGCGTTGGCCCGGTGCTAGGCTACGTTGGCGCCGCGCCGCTGTCAGGGAGAGCAATGATCAAACGCGCCGGTTTGATGGGGAGTCCGCTTCAATCGCTCCCCGTGCCCTGGCGCCAGAACGAGTGGTTCGGCCAAGCATTGCGAACCCCACCTTGGCAGCCATGCTGGCCTAGGATGTGATAAGCGGTCAGGGTGCTGCTCGCTGACCTACCAGGCGCGCCCTGGGAATGTGGGGATGCCCGGTGCATCTAAAGCGCACCGGCACGGTGGGCCGCTTGGATTGAACGGAAAACCTGAGGGGGAACCATGGACGATCCGTTAGCGCTGATCTCTACGATGGTGGAGATCTTTCTATTCGCAGTGGGCGGCCTCGTCGCCCTGGTCGTCGTGTTGTATGTCATCGACATTACCCAGACAAAGCACGCTGTGCGACGAAACTTCCCTGTTATCGGCCGCTTTAGGTACTGGTTCGAGCATCTGGGCGAGTTCTTCCGGCAGTACTTTTTCGCCATGGATCGCGAAGAAATGCCGTTCAACCGGGCGGAGCGCTCCTGGGTTTACCGCGCTGCGAAGGGCGAGGACACCACGGTGGCGTTTGGTTCCTCCAGAGATCTGCGTGCAACTGGAACCATCATGTTCGTCAATTGCCCCTACCCCACGCTGGCGGAGGATGGGGTGCAGCCGAAGGTGATTACCGTTGGCCCGCATTGCCGCACGCCCTACAGCACCGACAGTTTTTTCAACATCTCCGGTATGAGCTACGGAGCCATCTCGCGCCCAGCCGTGCTCGCCCTGTCTCGCGGCGCGAAGAAGGCGGGTTGCTGGATGAACACGGGTGAAGGCGCGCTATCGCCTTTCCATCTGGAAGGTGGCGCAGACCTGGTTTTTCAGATCGGAACCGCCAAGTACGGCGTGCGCGGCGACGATGGCCGCCTGTGTGAGGAGCGGTTGGCCGAGGTGGCGGCCCATGAGCAGGTGCGCATGTTCGAGATCAAGCTGAGCCAGGGGGCGAAGCCCGGTAAGGGCGGCATCCTGCCGCGCGAGAAGGTGACCAAGGAAATCGCCGATATCCGCCTGATCAATGTGGGTGAAGACTCCATCAGTCCCAACCGGCATCCGGAGATCGAATCCACGGAAGATCTGCTGGACATGGTGAACAGGGTTCGCGACGTGACCGGGAAGCCCACCGGATTCAAATGTGTGGTGGGCGCCTACGGATGGCTGGAGGAACTGTGTCAGCTGATATTGCAGCGAGGCGAGGCGCATGCTCCGGACTTCCTCACCATCGATAGCGCAGATGGGGGAACAGGGGCAGCGCCCATGAGCCTCGTCGACTATGTGGGATTGCCGGTCAAAGAAAGCCTGCCTCTGGTGGCCGACATCCTTGTGCGGTACGGCCTCAAGGGGCGCATCAAGCTCATCTGCAGCGGCAAGCTGGTGACCCCGGGCGAGGTGGCGTGGGCGCTGTGTGTTGGCGCAGATTTCGTGGTCAGCGCACGGGGCTTTATGTTCGCATTGGGGTGCATTCAAGCGCTGCAGTGCAACAAGAACACCTGTCCTACCGGAATCACCACTCACGACCCGGATCTTCAGCAAGGATTGGTGCCCGACGACAAAGCCGAGCGTGTGTACCAGTACGCGACCAGCGTGCGCAAAGAAGTGGGCGTCATCGCTCACTCCTGTGGGGTGCCGGCGCCCCACCGGCTGCAGCGCTTTCACTGCCGGTTGGTCACTCAGAACGGACGCTCAGTCCCCTTGGATGAGCTATACCCCGAGGCTGCAGCGCAATGACCTGGCTTTAGTGCGGGCAGAGCAGAACCCGGCCAAAACGGCCGAGCCCAGGATTGCCAGGTTCACCGGGGCCCGGCGCCCCGGTGGACGGGTTAAGCTACCGAGCGTTTGCGCCCTGGTGGGCGGCGTTCGCCGATTACCGGACCCCAGTCCGCCATGAGTGTGCGGCGCAGTTGGCCAACGCTCTCGTAGCCGATGCGGATGGCGAGCGATTGCTCAGCCTGCCGCAAAGAAGCCAGCGCTGCGTTGATCAATTCCGACCCTTTCTCACTGAAGACAATGCGATTGGCTCGCCGGTCTTCTGGGTCTGGAATCTGCGTGACCAGCTCATCCTGTTCCAGTTCATTAATCTGCTGCTGAATGGCCTGACGGCTCACTCCCAGCACGCGGGCAAGCTCGGCCGCCCGTGTAATGCCGTTGGAAATATTGATGAGGATCATCGTTTGGGTGCGGGTACGTGGCCGGAAGCCGGCCTGTTGCAACCCGTTTTGCAAGCTCTCGTCCATCCAGTAGTACGCGCGGAGCAAACCACGCATGAGAACTTCAGGGGGTTGATCTTCCATATCAAGCCTCTCTGTTGCAGCCAATGAGGAGTCCATATGCCAACCTCACGAGCTCATTCTTTAGCCCGACTGTGGTTGGGCCCTTTTGGGGGCATCACCACAGGTGCTTATTGTTCCGCAACTTTCCTTGTCAAGCAACTGGGCGTGTGCAATCTACGCTGCTGCTTTGATCGGCCGGTTGGCTCTCGCTGCGTCTGGATACCTTGCTCCGTTAATGACCTTGTTGGGTCCTGAAGGCGCGATCGATGGTGGCGTTGCCGCAGAAGGTCAATCGTGCCAATCTACTCCGCTCGCGCTGGGGAAGCGAAGTGGAGCAAACGGGGGAGTATTCTGTCGCCGCTGACCGTTCGGCCGTATGGACAGGTCTGAACGACCCTGAGGTATTGGCGCGCTGCATCGAAGGCTGCCAATCCGTGTCCAAAGTGAGTGACGATGTCTTCGAAGCCTCGGTAAAAGCCAAGGTGGGCCCCGTGCGTGCCACCTTCTCCGCCGCAATCGCGCTCACCGATATCGACCCTCCCAGCAGCTATTTGATCAATGTGGCGGTGAAAGGGGGCCCGGCGGGGTTTGCCAAGGGCTCGGCCGAGGTCATTCTTGAAGAAGCCGACGGTTACACGGTGCTGCGCTACCGGGTGGCAGCCAACGTAGGCGGCAAGCTGGCGCAGATTGGCTCGCGATTGGTGGACTCGGCGGCGCGCAAGATGGCAGACAGCTTTTTTGCCGCGTTCGAACGCGAATTCGAGGGGCAGGATCGCCGCGCAGACGGCGCCAGCGGCAACTCACGGTGAGATGGGGACAAACATGCAAGTAGAAGTCACGGTCAACGGCCAGGCGCATGTGCTGGAGGTGGCGGACAACACGCTTCTGGTGGAATTGCTCCGGGAAAACCTGGGTCTCACGGGCACTCACGTGGGTTGCGACACCAGCCAGTGCGGCGCCTGCACCGTACACATGGACGGTCGGTCGGTGAAGGCGTGCACGGTGCTGGCCGCCCAGGCTCAAGGTGCGGAGGTGGTCACCATCGAGGGCATCGGTAGCGCTGATGCGTTGCATCCCATGCAGGAAGCGTTTCGCGACTGTCACGCCCTGCAGTGCGGGTTCTGCACGCCGGGCATGATCATGTCGGCCATCGATCTGGTGAGCCGCAATCCTGGCATCGACAACGCGGGGGTTCGTGCAGGGCTGGAAGGCAACATCTGCCGTTGCACCGGCTATCACAACATCGTGCGCGCGGTGATTCAGGCCGCGCAGAACATGTAGGGGATCACTGTGGCAAAGGAACAAGGTATCGGCGCGGCGGTTAAGCGAAAGGAAGACCTCCGTTTCATCACCGGCAGTGGGCGCTATACGGATGACCTCAACCAGCCCGGGCAGCTCTATGCGGCCTTCCTGCGCTCGCCCTATGCGCGCGCGGACATTCTGGATATCCGCAGTGAAGAAGCCGAAGCGTTGGAAGGTGTGGTTGCCGTGCTCACCGGCGTGCAGATGGCCGAAGACGGTCTTGGCGATCTGCCTTGCGGGTGGCAGGTAAAGCAGAAAGATGGCTCGGACATGGTGTCGGCGCCTCACCCACCTCTCGCGGTCCAGGCCGTTAACTACGTGGGCGAACCCTACGGGATCGTCGTCGCCGACAGCATCGCCACCGCGCTGCAAGCGGCGGAACTGGTCACCACTGAGTTCAGGGAGTTGGACCCCATCGTGGACCTGGTGCTGGCTACCGACTCGGAGAGAATCCACGCTGACGTGGCACGCAACCTCGCCTATGACTGGGAGCTGGGTGATGCCGAGGCCACCGACGCTGCCATGCAGCGGGCCGCGCACGTCACGCGCATCGAGATCACCAACAACCGCCTCATCCCCAACGCCATGGAACCGCGTGCCGCGCTGGGTATTTATGAAGCCGCTACCGAAGAGCACACGCTGTACACCACCAGCCAGAACCCCCATCTGGAGCGCCTCGTGTTGTCCGCCTTCGTGCAGATCGCGCCGGAACACAAGCTGCGTGTAATCGCGCCTGACGTAGGGGGTGGGTTCGGCTCGAAGATCTTCATTTATGCGGAAGAAACGGCCGTGCTGTGGGCCGCCCGTCGGGTAGGGCGGCCGGTGAAGTGGACGGCCTCGCGCAGCGAGGCATTTCTTGCTGACGCCCATGGCCGCGACCACCTGACCACGGTGGAGTTGGGGCTCGATGCGCAGAACAACTTCGTTGCGCTCAGAGTGAGCACGCGGGCTAACCTGGGCGCCTATCTATCCACCTTCGGGTCGTCGGTGCCAACCTATCTTTATGGCACGTTGATGGCGGGCCAGTACCGCACGCCCAATATCCACGTTGAGGTCAGTGGGGTGTATACCAATACCTCACCCGTTGATGCTTATCGGGGCGCCGGGCGTCCCGAGGCCACCTATGTGGTGGAGCGAGTTGTCGAAACCGCAGCGCGTGAGCTAGGCGTAGATCCGGCGGATTTGCGCCGCAAGAACATGATTCCACCCGATGCCTTCCCATACGAGACACCCGTGGCTCTGGTATATGACACCGGCAACTACGAGGCGAGCCTGGATAAGGCGCTGGCCCTGGCAGACTACGTCGCCATCGCCGAGCGCAAGGCCGAAGCCGCCGGGCGTGGCAAGCGGCGCGGTATTGGCCTGGCGTGCTATATCGAGGCGTGCGGCCTGGCGCCATCGAAGCTTGCCATTGCGCTGGGTGCTGGGGTGGGGCTGTATGAAAGCGGTGAGATTCGAGTGAATCCCACCGGCAACGTCACGGTCTTTACCGGTTCGCACAGCCATGGCCAGGGGCATGAAACCACCTTTGCCCAGGTGGTGGCCGATCGCCTGGGCGTGGAGTTCGATGCGGTGGAGGTGGTGCACGGCGACACTGGCCGCGTGGAATTCGGCTTGGGCACGTATGGCTCGCGATCCATCGCGGTGGGGGGCTCTGCGTTGTGCCGAGCTGCAGACAAGATTATCGCCAAGGGCAGCCGCATTGCCGCCCACATGCTTGAGGCCGAGTTGGAGGACATCGACTTTGCCGACGGACAGTTCCAGGTGCGCGACAGCAACCGCTCGTTGTCGTTGGGAGAAGTGGCGTTTGCGTCCTACGTGCCCGCCGACTATCCCGAGGATCTGGAGCCCGGGTTGTCGGAAAAGGCATTTTACGACCCCGAGAACTTCACGTATCCAGCTGGTACTCACATAGCGGAAGTCGAGGTAGACGTGGACACCGGCGTGGTGGAGTTGGTGAGCTTCATCGCGGTGGATGATTTTGGCCATGTGATCAATCCGATGATCGTGGAAGGGCAGGTACACGGCGGCGTGGTTCAGGGCGTGGGTCAGGCGCTGCTGGAGCACGGCATCTACGACGATCAGGGTCAGCTTCAGACGGGCAGCTACATGGATTACTGCATGCCGCGGGCGGACGACGTTCCTGATCTAGTCGTCGACGCGACAGTTACGCCCTGCCCACACAACCCCCTGGGTGTGAAGGGTTGCGGTGAGGCGGGCGCCATCGGCGCTCCGGCGGCAGTCATCAACGCCGTTGTCGATGCGTTGGGCACCAATGACATTTCCATGCCCGCGACACCCGAGAAGGTCTGGCGCGCGTTGCAGGGCTAAGGGCGGAATCAGGGAAGGGAAAAAGCACATGTATCCATTCAACTATCACCGCCCTCAGAGTGCAGACGACGCGTTGGCGCTGTTCAAAGCAGCCGAGGATGGTATCTACCTGGCCGGTGGTCAGACCCTGCTGCCAACCATGAAGCAGCGGCTCGCGGCGCCCACCGATCTGATCGATCTGTGTAACGTGCCGGACCTGCGCGGAATCGAATTGGAAACTCAGGCAGTCAGCGTTGGGGCGCTGACCCTGCATTCTGAGGTGGCCGGACATGAAGGGATTCGCAGCGCGCTTCCCGTGCTGTCGAGTCTGGCCGGAGAGATTGGCGACAGCCAGGTGCGTAATCGGGGCACTTTGGGTGGGTCCGTTGCCAACAGTGATCCCGCCGCCGACTATCCCGCTGCCATTGTTGGCTTGGGCGCGACCATTCACACTATGGATCGCAGCATCGAGGGTGACGACTTCTTCAAAGATCTTTTTGAAACAGCGTTGAACCCAGGTGAGCTGATTACCCGCATCTGTTTTCCGGTGCCTGAGCGGGCGGCTTATCAGAAGTTTCCGAATCCGGCTTCCCGCTACGCTATCGTGGGCGTGCTTGTTGCAGACTTCTCAGGAGAGATTCGAGTGGGGGTAACGGGGGCTGGCCCGTGTGCGTTTCGAGCCTCCGGCATCGAACAGGTCCTCAATGCGGATTTGAATCCCGAATCCATCGATGCGGTGGAGGTGCCCGAGAGCGGTTTCAACAACGATCTGCATGCTTCTGCCATTTACCGGGCCCATCTGGTGAAGGTGATGGCCAAACGCGCGGTGGCGGACCTGCTGAATTAGCCGTTCGTGGACCCCACGGCGGATTGATTCTATAGTCCCGAGGGATTGCCTGGGCGCTTGCAGCCAGGCCGCCGGCATGATCTGCGGGTATAGTTCAATGGTAGAACCTTAGCTTCCCAAGCTAATGATGCGGGTTCGATTCCCGCTACCCGCTCCAGCTACTCGTCCCCGGCCGGGGCCCTGGCGACTATTTTCTGCGCACCCACCGGCTGGTGGAGGCCACGTCTTCCAAGGTTTCTCCCGCCTTCTCCCAGCCGCCGAAACCCGCTTCCAGATGGGCGACGTCGGAAAAACCCATGTTTTCCAGCGCATTGACGGCCAGCACCGAGCGACCCCCGCCGGCGCAAAACAGCACGGTTCGGCGATGCTCCTGGAAATAGTCGCGAAAATAGGGGCTTTTCGGATCCGCCCAGAATTCCAGCATGCCCCTGGGTACGTGGGTTGAGCCGGGAATCGTGCCCAGATCCACTCGCTCCTGGATCTCCCGGATGTCCAGCAGCAGAAGATCCGGGTTTGCCGCAAGCTCGCTCTTCAGATCCTGCACGCTCAGATTCTCGATCTGTGCCTTGGCCGCCTCCACCTCTTTGAAGATGTTCTTTATCGCCATCGTCACCCCCGACCTGTTGCAGCGACAGTGTACACTGCGCGCCGAACCCGAGTGCACTGGCCGCCACGCTGTAAAGCTCAACGAAACGAAATGGCGGCTGGCGGGTCGAATGACTTGATAGGCATGCCCGGTGGTGTGTCGGCTGATGTGTTGTATCAGGAGTGAAGAATGCGCAGGCGTTGGAAGGTCGGCTTGACGTTGTCGTGGATGTACGCAGTCTGTGCCCAAGCGGCGTTGCCGGTAGCACTCGGTAATGGCGAACGCCTGCCCAGCCTGGCGCCCATGTTGGAACAGGCCACGCCGGCGGTGGTGAACATCGCCACCTATGCAACGGTGGCCGTGCGCAACCCACTGCTGGAAGATGAGTTCTTTCGTCGCTTTTTCAACGTGCCCCGCTACCGCCGAACCCAGAGCGCGGGCTCGGGCGTGGTTGTGGATGCCAAGGACGGATACATCGTCACCAACCACCACGTAGTGCGCAGTGCGGACGAGATCAACATCACGCTGTCTGACGGCCGGGTGCTGCCGGCCACGTTG
>MDTE01057199.1_pt1 | contig 23623 bp, 23 predicted proteins | sample 811231 | NCBI WGS metagenome assembly MDTE01 (sample SAMN05326651, study PRJNA326480) | marine metagenome | isolation source: seawater | place: Indian Ocean: Red Sea | collected 2010 | reverse complement strand
TTGTGAATCCATAAAAAGTCAGTTGGACTGATTCTACAATTGCTAGCGCTCTCGCGGGATTATATACGTTGCTCAACCCTTTCTATGCCTTCAAAAAATAAAAAAATATGCTTTTTCTGAGCAAGAACCTTTGCTGACAGGCTAGGAAGCATTTGTATCTCGAACCTTGCTACAATAATCTAAGCAAATCAGCCTGGATAAGGGTTTCAGCAGGAGGGTCATTTGACAACTTATATCCTTAAATTAAAAGTCATAGTAGCCGTAATACTTCTGGTTAGCAGTGGGGCACACGGAAGCGACGAGGTAAAGAATAGTTTTGTATGTGGTCAGAGAGAAGATTTGCGCTTGATTAGTGTTGAGTACCTAGATCCACCAAAAGCCGTACCATGCAGGGTTGTTTACACTAAAACGCAAGAGGGTACCGTTGAGTATCCATGGAATGCGGAAAATCAAAGCGGTTACTGTGAGAGACAAGCACAATATCTAGCGGAGAAATTATCTGGTTTGGGGGTCACCTGCCGAGAGGGAAAAGGCAGAGCTGAGTCAAATAATCCTCTATAACGATGAACAGTTATGTAATCTCCAATCTGTTCAATTCGGTAAATACACCGTGGTTAATGCAACAGATTTAAGTTCACAACGCACCCTTGCCCAGATCAAGGCTACCTTTCGCAAGATTAATCCGCAAAAGGTCATTGGCTCCCTCGATCAACCGTAAAGACCTGGCTTGACGGTAAGCTTTCTCCAAAGCATGCCCTTGCACCAAGGCTTGCCCACCGACGAGCTGAACAGCCATGTCCACTACTCGCCCCGCGACCTCTGTACAAAAAATTTTTGTTGCACCGGTCTCATTTACAGCATTCTCTCCTGACTCAGCTATTCGCGCTGTCCGATAAAGTGCACTCCTTGCTGCGAAGGCCTCAATGCGCATGTCTGCGTACCTAAGCCGCACAGCTTCACGTTCCCCGAGAGGAGTACCCGTTCTGTGGGGCGCCAATAAATGTTGCCTAACAAAATCAATCACCCACATGCACATGCCAGTTGCGCGGGCAGAAACCATCAATCGGACGTTTCCTATATTTTCAAGAGCCCGAGGTAAACCTTGACCAATTTCTCCAATAACATTACTGATAGGCACGCGCACCGCATTAAATGTGAGCGAGATATGTCCACTTCCTTCCATAGAAGCAAACTCTCGCTCAACCACCACCCCTTCTGCAGCCATATCGATCGCTAACATCGCGGTCCCTAGCTTACCACCATGCGAATCCTGGATATTAACAAGAGTTGATACAAAATCTGCTTCAGCCCCACCCGTGACATAGGATTTCTGACCGGTGACTAGTATGGTTTGGCCGTCAATTCGCCCCCACGTAGGACGCCTTGCCGTATCTGGCTCTGTAAAGCCAAAGGCTCCTCGCTTTTCCCCTCGCATTACCGGATCAAGGTACTGCTTTTTCAAATCGCCCTCGGCTGCATGAAGAATACCTGGTCCGGGGCCGAAGATATAATCTGTGAGTGGAGAGTTAGCTGCCGCCCAGAGCTCTCGTAACATGGTCAATTCTATGATGCCCGCTGGCTGACCTCCGAATTCCGCTGGTTGGGTCTTATAGTAAAACCCCTCGCGCTTGGAAGCAGCCACAACCCTGGCTCGTACGTCATTCGAAGTAATATCTGCGCCAAACTTTTTAGTTAGCGGGTCGATTACCTTCAGTATAAACGCCTCAGCACTTTTCCGCCTAAGGAGCAGTTCATCTGATAAGTGATCTGGCATGACTTAGTTTCCCCTGTTAGTGCACGCTAATCAAATCAGGTTATACTACCGCAATCAAGAGCGGCGAATAGTCTCTCCTACTTATGAGAGTTACGATTGGATAGATAGTTTTAAAAAGAGCCAATTCCCGTTTTCGAAGGTAAACGAACCAGGAAGTAATCTGAACGGTAGACTAACATCGATTTCGAAAGCCTAAGTGGCAACCTTTCTAGGATAGTAAAATCTGCTTATCTTGAAGAAGTATCCTTACCACTTTGCCCTGAGATCTCGTTGTATTTACTAAACTCCTCTTACCCAAGAGGACCACTTGCTCACACAGAAATGCTCGCGATTATGGATACTCCCCCGTATTGGGCCTTTTGTTGGGCTAGTGGCCAAGTGCTAGCAGAATATATCATTAAGCACCCTTATGAATTTAAGGACCAGACACTGCTAGACATTGGCTGCGGGTCTGGGGTGGCCGGGATCGCCGCCAAAATCGCCGGAGCAAAGAAGGTTATTTCCTGCGATACTGATCCTATGGCTTTGAATGCAACCGAAGCAAACGCCAAACTTAATAGGGTAGAGCTGGAATATCTGAACGATATTGCATGTTTGGAAGATGAAGTAGATCTTATAATCGCTGCCGACATCCTATACGACCGAGATAATTTTTCTTTACTTCAGACTCTTCCTAAGCTGGGCCGCGAGGTTTTACTTGCCGACTCGCGAATAAAAAACCTCGAAAGACAGGGGTACACCTTGATCGATTGTGGACAGATAACAACGCTCCCCGATTTAAATGAGCAAACTGACTTTAACGAAGTTAAGCTTTACAAACAAAATTATCAGTAGCTTTAAGATATTATTGAGATCGCTCAGGACAAAAAAAGATACCCCCGCCTTCTTCCAGAAATTTTTTTGGACCACTTCACATAACAAGCGCTTATATAGGTGAGGCAACGCTAGCGCAAAGCTGCCCTCACTGATATGCTTCTCCTTAAGAAAAACGTTTGGAAAAAATGTCATGAAAAATGACAATGAAAGTAGCAATGCACCCATTATGCACTTTATGGATGAGAAACTATTCAAATCTCGCTCCATCTCCATCTTTGGACAAATAAGCGAGAAAATAGCCCGCTCGGTCACAGAACAACTCCTGGCACTCTCGACTGAAAGCGATGATCCAATCACGATTTATATTAGCTCTCCAGGAGGACACGTTGAGTCTGGTGACGTCGTTTACGATATGATCAAGTTTATTAAACCGAAAGTTCGTGTTGTTGGCACAGGTTGGGTTGCAAGCGCTGCAACCAATATATATCTAGCTGCTAAAAAAGAAAATCGTTTCTCACTCCCTAATACTCGATACCTGGTGCATCAGCCATCCGGCGGATCACGAGGAGATGCAACGGATATAAAAATCCAAGCGGAACAGATCGTGAAGACTAAAACGCGTATCAATAAAATCATCTCTAACGAAACCGGACGACCGATTGATCAGGTAGAGAAAGATACGGATAGAGACTATTGGATGTCCGCCGAAGAAGCAATTGAGTATGGCATTGTAAGTAAGATTATTTCATCCATCAAAGAGCTAAAGTAGGCCTTAGGAGCACTATTGCATACTCTGCGGCTTATTTCAGAAGCTGCAGAAATCATTTTGAACATTCCGTAACACTTCAATAACGGAATTTCCTCTATATCCCGATCGTAAATTAACAAAAAACATAATGCTGCTGCTAAGATATTGAATTTGAGAAGTATTGTGTTTTTTACACCGTCGTTCACGATACTAAAAACCTAGGCTGAATGAAATTTTATGGTCAAGATTTTTAATTCATTAACTTTTGACACGGTTGTGCAAAAGTTTTTATCGAATCAATTAACTCGATCTTTGATCCAAGTTTCGATCACTTGATAAACATCGTCTTCCGCAGAATTTGAAACCAATACATCTGCGTGACCATAACCCTCCAACAGGTTCAGAGTAATATCACGAGAGCCGCTCCGGATAGCGGAGTAGAAACCGCTCAAAGTATATTCAGCCTCCATATTCGAGGCGCCAAAATAGATAATTGGCAAATCCATATTCCCAAAGTGGTCGTCTAGTTCTGTGAACGGATCGTCATCTTGAAGCGCAATTGACTGCGCTTCAAGATGCTGAATGGTTGGGAAGTACCAATCATAGTCAATCATCTGCTGTGCCAGTACGCGAATAGATGATACCCCATCCTTTGTGTTAGCTAATGCGCCAGCACCGAAAGCTCGGTAAAGTGCATTCGCAAGCTCATCGCCAATGGTATCATAGCGGTCGCTGATAGCGGGGCCGGAAGGATCATCGATCACAGATCTCATGAACGCTGTTCTCCCAGCATACCCCCTTCGAGATAGCACACTCGCAAAATCAGCTCTAAGGTCAAATTGCCTAAGCGCCGATGCCAAATCAAAACCTTGAGGGTTGGCTTGTTTAAATCCGCCATCCAGAGCAATTAGACCTTGGAAATTCTCTCTGCCCGTGAGCGCATATGCATAAACTACACCCCTGCTAAATCCGCAAATAAAAAGGGGCTGCTGAGGATTGAGCAACCTCACTTGGGTAACTAACATAGCAGCATCATCGACAAATGTCGTTATCGACCAATTTTTCATAAATTCTATTTGTTTAACCTCATGACTAACATAATGCGTACGATAATCCATGGCATAAATATCGATACCTCTATTTACCAAATACAACCAAAGATTGTGGCGCTCGTTAAAAATGGTAAGTCCCCCATTCATATTCTCGCCGGGTAAAAAAAACACAGCCGCTATTGTCGCAACTTCTGTATTGCGATAACGGTTAATTGAAACCACGTCATATTCACCTTTGGGCTCCACAACCTGCTTCCATATCGTCTTCGTTACTGGTGTAAGGGGTAAAACCTGCGTCTCTTCCTGTACAAGTTCCCAAGAAAAAGAAACACTGGGAATTAATAATGAAAGGATCAATATTGCTATTCGATGAAACATGTTTGCTCTTACCTATCTTTTAGCTCGTACAAGAATGATGCTATCAGGATGAATACTTCCTGTGTATATTTAGTAACCAATTTAATACGGGAATAATGAGATGAGTGTCAGAGCAATCGACTCACTAATTAACTCACATTTTCTAGATAAGAATCAGGAAGGAACCACCAGCTATCTTTTTAAAGATTTGAAATACCGAAGAAAGATAGACGATGTAGACCAACTTCTTAACCAACTGAACGAAAACGGTGTTGGTGCATGCGTAATTTCTATTATGGAGGAAAAGTACGCTTCTTGGGTAAGTCAGGCTCATAATCGATACCCCAGAAAAATTTTACCCGCCATGATTGTAGACCCTCGACGAAACCTTAAGGAGATCCAGAAGGTCGTTCACTACCACGAAACCTATGGAGTACGTTGTCTTCGAATCCCGCCATTTCGATACATGTTGCCTCCGACAGATCGCATTTATTGGCCTTTCTACGTAAAAGCGTGTGAACTTAATATTGCCGTCAGTATGAATGCTGGCATGCCTGGTCCGCGAAATCCTGGGTGGGTACAAAACCCCATCTATTATGACGAGGTTGCATTCCATTTCCCGGAACTAAGACTCATCATGTCACATTGTGGACAACCATGGACCGAAGAAGCCATATCTACCCTACTGCATTGGGATAATATCTTCATGAGTTGCTGTGCCGTTGCACCGAAGTACTGGCCAGAGCAGTTCATACACTTCATTAATACAAGAGGCAAAGAGAAGATGATGTTTGGTACAGAGTATCCGACCATTACCTGGGAACGCGCGCGCACAGAGTTAAACTCCCTCAACTTAAGAGAAAACGTTCAATCCCTATTTTTTAATGAGAATGCAAAAAGAGCATACAATTGGGATGCAGACGTTAATTAATCTAAAGCGAAATAATAATTGCTTAGGATTTAACAGGCTAAGAAAATGGCTCCCATGCAACCGCTGTGAACGGCCATTAATTAGGGTACCTAAACATATCTAGTGATACAACCACCACTCTCCACTCTGGACAAATGGTTTCTCTCCTTGGACACAGACCAAAAAATATCTGTTTCAAACTACATGTTTGGCAACGTTTCAAGAACCTTACGGATTTGTGCTCCCCTAATATCAAGTTTTACTCTAGAAAAGGTATCAACATCCAGCTGAGCCAGACTCTGAGCCTTTTTTATTGATCGACTTAATAAATCTCGTTTTTTAGTTACCTCGTCGAGAAACCCTACGGCGATAGCTTCTTTAGGACTATAAAGGGTAGCACTGATAATAGCATTCGTCAGAAACTGCGCACTAATTCGCGATTCCGCTAACATAAGTGCGAAGGGCGGTAACGACATTCCGATCGCCACCTCATTTACACCAATTCGAAACGAGCCATTAACTCCGATTCGGTAATCAGCAGTTAGTAATAAGAATGCCCCTAAAGCAACGCTCGAACCGCTTACGGCCGCAACTACGGGCTTCGGGAAACCATATAGTCGCATAGCTAATCTAGTTCCCTCCAAAAATTGCTTTCGCTTACGCTCAATATTTTTTGAGCGAATGACTCTCAAGTCAAAACCACCACAAAAAATGCCCTCTCGTCCAATGATTAATACCGCTTTCGCTTCCCCTTCAGCTCGATCTAAGAGCGCATTAATCTCTTCAATCATTTCACAATTGATGGCATTAGCCTTACCATCATCCATGGTTAGGACCGCTATTTCATCGCGTGTTTCGTAGGTCACGTTAGCCATAGTTTCACCTCTTAGGTTTTTATCAATATACCGAGGAAAAAAACAAAAGTACTATTTAATTTCTAAGTTAATAAATCGAGGAGATACCTAAGCAAGGAAAACTTACTCGCTTCATTAACTATCTTGAACGATTCTTGATGGATTGACGGATACTTCGAAGATATGGTTTATTGGTGTCCTAACTAGGACTGTGGATAGTCATGAAGCTTTCTAGAGAAGAACGAAAAGCAGGGGTACTGACGCAATCTTCTGAAAAACGTGCATCGCAGCTCATTCATGATCAAGGATACGTTGTTTTAGAAAAGGCCTTTCCAAGTAATTGCCTAAAAAAAGTCCGAAAAGCCTTAAATCAAGCCTTAGCGATAAAGTATAAAACAACTTCGAAGAAACTCGGTTGTCAACGCGGTCATGGAGGAGTGAGCTCGCCATTGTCGATGCCTTTCATTGATCCAATGATTATTGAAAATCCTTTTGTCTTTCAAATACTCCGGAGGATTTTTGGGAACCAATTTTTCGGATGCCTTCCCTATGGCTGCAATACATCTTTTCCAGGTAGTAAAGCACAAAACATCCACCGTGATTGTGGGCATATTTTTCCCGAGATTAAGGTCCCGGTACCGCCGTTACTGATTGTTGTCAACATCGCTCTTGATGACTTCAAGATAGAAAATGGAGCAACAGAAATATGGCCTGGATCTCATTTTCTTGTTGATAGCGAAAAAAATGAAACGGCTACATTGAGGATCTCCAAGGAAAGGTCTTCGGAGAAAATCTCAAAGCCGTTATTAATGCCATCAGGATCTATTGTAATTCGTGATATGCGTACGTGGCATAGAGGCATGCCAAACAGAACAAAAGAACCGAGAACAATGCTAAGTATTGTCTACTATAGACAATTTTTACTTCCAGATAATTTTCAAGCAGATGTCAGTAGTCTGCCAAAAGAATCATGGGATCAGTTTTCGGATAGGGCTAAAGCGGTATATCGCTTGACGAGGTTTCCGAGTTACTAACTAAGACACTTGTTACCATACAAATTCCGAGCATTGGGGTCTTTTTTGAGGTCACTTTTTTCTGGAGCAAACCCTCTCCTTTAACACTCGTATTGCCCTACTTCAAGATGAGGCATAACCTCCTAGATCGCGATATTGTATTCTCAGCGTATAGCCGCTTCACCAAGCTTTTGGTTACCACAGTTCATCAACATTAATAAAGTAAAATAAAAACGAATGATGATTACTAGTTAATTCCCAATATTCCAGACTCCCGATAATAAACAATTGGTTCGGCTTCAGCTTGCGCTCCCCCTGCTGGATTTGAAGCCCCATACCTTGGGAAATTTGTCCCTACCCTCGCGAGCCGCGCTGCCATAGAAATACGGCCCGCCCCTTCGCCAAAAGCTAAACTACGATGTATCAGTGAGGAGTAAAAAACGACGAACTGGCCGCGTTCAAATAGCAAAGGAGTAACTCTATTTTGGACAACCGCTGGAGTTTCTTGAAAATGACGAGGTATGTCTCTATCGAAACCCGGAATCGGGCGATGAGTACCTTTTAGGTATTCTATCCGACCGGCATCACTATCAATGTCAGTTAACGCTACCAGCAAGGTAAAATGATTGTTCGTATTAAAAATGTCTATTGGTTTGTCACCATTTTCAAAATGTCGGTCGTGATGCCATTTATTATCACCAGTACCCTCTTTCTTCACGAAAAAATTTGTACGCCAAACAAAAAGATCTGTTCCTAAGTTTTCGTTTAGAACGCTCTGCACATTTTGATCAAAAAATAAATTTTTAATGACACTAATGTCCATATGCCTATCTATCAATGGATTTATATTCTTATTTTCAATTCCTGCTTCGCGGGCGATCCTATTTTGCTCACGTTGACGGGCCTTCAGCTCTGTGACGACCTCACATGCCTCGTTAAGTGTTGAGGTATCAGCAAGCTCATAGGGATGACTCACCCCTTCCTCTTGTAATCGCATATCCACTGTTTTAACTCCTATTTTGTACTAGCCAAATGTCCCGAATTATTCTTCAAGTGCAAATAATGCAATCGAAACTCTAAATACGATCAGCCGCTCTTCCATCTGCTATGTGCAACCTCTCGATAGCTTGCCCAAAAAAATCCTCTTCACCTTGCCCCCCTGCCTTAGTAACTAAAGATACTGGATCCGGTCCCCCGGCATGACAATATCCCCCTCCGAGGTAATCGAATGCTGCAATCTGCAGCTTATCGAGTCCCAATGCAGCGATGACTGCTCCGGATGTTTCACCGCCCGCTACAACGAATTTACGAACTCCCAGATCGAATAATCTCGATGTCAACTGCCCGAGAATATTCTCCGCTAATTTTGCTGCCACGTCTCGACCTAACCCATTCTGTATTCTGGCAAGCTCTTCATTATCGATTGTTGTTGCGATACCAATGGGACTATCAGTCAGCCGACTGCTCGCCCAGCCCATGATATCATCAACGACTTGTTCATTCCCTGAGGCCTCGAGAAGATCTACTCGATAGAGCGGATAATCTTTTTCGAAAATCTTTAGTTGTCTATTCGTTTTCCCACTGCAGCTCCCTGCCAATACTGCTGTATATCCTGGCGCCGGTGGCAAGATAGTATTCGGTTCTTTGCTCGACTTATCCTTCCACAGCAGTCGCGCTAAATACATAGGCAATCCGTCTGCTCCCGAAGAAAAGGGCATATCTATCGCCAGCTCTGCTATACGAGACAAGTCGTCGTCGTAATTAAGGGCATCGGTGATAAAAAAAGATACTCCATCACTTACCTTCGCCTTGAGAAAATCTGACGCCTCTGATTTGCTGCTACGAACAATATCTAAGGGGAGGAGACTTACATCGACCTTACTCTGAGCTTGCAATACTTCAACCAAATTAGAATTAGTCATAGGTGTTACCGGATCTCGACTTGCGCCAGATTCATGCAACATAACTTGATTCACGAAAAGCCTACCCATATAAATAGTGCAACCGGCCCATCTAGGGCAAAAAAGCACATGATCAGCACCAGTCAATTCCATAAGACACTCAGAAATTGGACCAATATTACCTCTGTCCGTCGACATGAATAACGCACTATATTTGTAAAAAATCCTCTTCACACCCTTCTTAAGGAGCATCTTTCCATACCTACGAACTTCAGCCACTGCACAATCTGTTGGCGCAATTCGCAGTCTACACCCAATCACAACCGCGTCGACTTTATCATCCAAGGCATTCAGGGCTTGAATAGAAGTCACCAAGGGACAGCGAACGCCCTCCCTCTCTAGAAGACTCGCGACCATCATTCCTCCTGTCAAATCATCAGCAATGACGGCCAGTTCGAACAATATCCCCCCTCAGAAAACAAGTAAAAAGGTTAAAGCACAATTATCTAGAATCTAATAAAATAGAACGTTAAACCAGACATGCAACCCAGGCAAGCCAATATGGAGAAGAATAAGTTGAATGAAAAAGTATTATCAATGAGAAGCAGGTCAGGGTTAACTAACGGTGACTGATCTTCCTCGTCATTTCGATTCACCAGAAGCCGCCTACTTCGGATTTTTTCGAGCCGACCGCGCTCGCGATAAAGAGGCATGGGCTGCCGTTAACAGCTACCCTCACGTCAGAATAACACCCACGACAAGGCTAGAAGGAATGGACGCAAAAAGTACTTCCTTCTTCGTAGAAACACCGGAGAAATATGCAGCAGAAGCCGATTGGACATCACGCGAAGCTACCGGTTGGGTTGAAACAAGAGGTCGGGAGCCTGTCCGTTTTCACGAATCCTCACGTAAAGTCCATTTATTGGGTGGTTGGACCCGCTACGATAAGAACGGCAAACCAATACGGTCGAACAGAGTTGCTTACATTATGACCAAACCTAAAGATTCTTGGGGTATTCAAGCCCGATTTAGTGTTCAAGCCTTTGAGGGTTCGAGGGATCTTGTTGGTGATCATTGTGCAAACATCATTGAACAATTTATTGAAGCCGCTAAGCAAGGGGATTATGTTAATCGCTTAAAGCTTTGCCGATTTCCCTTCATAGTCGTTGACGTGGGACGTGTGAGTATTATTAAGAATGATCTGGAAATGCAGCAATATTGGGAAAAAGATCAAAATCGAAAAATAAAAGCCTCCGTAACTCAGAGCTTGCAGACCAGTTCAAGCGGTGCAATCGTGTCTTCTGCTGTGGCTTTCGACGACGGGGAAAAACAAAGCCATTTGTATCTTGTCGGCAAGCTAGACGACCATTGGTCGATAGCGGGTGTTTCAAGTATCCTTTAACACTTAATTTGAGGGAGAGATTAATGTTTACAGGTTGGACTTCACCGCTCAGTTTATTGAAAGAGGAACTGGTACAGCGAGAGTATGAGGGGCATCCAATACCAGACGAAATCCGGGAAAAGGTGGCTGTCCTGGATAAGGAAGGAGATTGGATGAATACCTCAGCTATCGATCCTCTCTTTGATCAAATTGGTAAATTACCCAGATCAACAGCTTTTCATTACGAACAGCCCAATGACCTTGAATCCATAAAAAGTGCTCGCCCCGATGGGCCAAGAAAACTAGAGCACTTGAGTAGCGCACAGATTCTTGATCAGTTGCACGGAGCGTGGACAGGACGTGCTTGTGGCTGCGCGCTTGGAAAGCCGGTGGAGGGAATTGGCATGCGGGGACTAAAGGGGATGGATGGAAGAGAGACAATCAGAACATATCTGGAAAATCGCGGACATTGGCCGTTAGATTTCTACTTTAGCGGTGCTGATGCGGGGGATGAACTTTCAATCCATTGCCCCCAGTCACAAAGAGAAAATATAAAATTTATGGAACCAGATGATGATATTCACTATACATTAATCGCACTACATGTCCTCGAAAAACATGGCAGCGAATTCACCTGGAAAAATGTTGCGGATGCGTGGAATAATTGCTTGCCCTATAACGCCATCTGTACTGCCGAAACCCAAGCAATTCTAAATTATAACAATGCCGTACCAAGAAGTGTTTTGATGGGACGCGAGTCAGTCGACTGGGTAACATCAGATTACACCAGCACACACAGAAATCCATATCGCGAATGGATAGGGGCTCAAATAAGAGCAGATGGTTGGGGTTATGCATGTGCAGGTAATCCTGAGCTAGCCGCAGAGTTTGCTTGGCGAGATGCTCATTGGACTCATAGAGCCAACGGAATCTACGGAGAAATGATGTTTGCCGCCATTATAGCAAGTGCATTTGTTGTACATGATGCTAGAGAGCTTGTAGCAATTGGACTATCCGAGATCCCACGTAATTGTCGACTGTCCGAGGCCGTTACTGCAGCCCTTGATGAAATCACTCGATGTAACGACTTCCATTCTTATATGGATTGGGTACAGCTTCACTACGGAGATCTTAGCCCGGTCCATACAGTTAATAACGCTTTGGTGGTAATCGGATCGATGATCTATGGACAAATGGATTTCCATAAATCTATTTGTACCTCTGTTGAAGGAGCTTGGGATACGGACTGTAATGGGGCCACCTGTGGTTCAATTGTTGGCGCAGCAAGGGGTGCCCGGGGACTGAACTCCACACTTGTTTCTCCTCTTAATGACACAATCAAGCCAAAGGTTTTCGGTTTTGAAGAAATCAAAATGCATGAACTGGCAGAGCGCACACTAGAAGTACAAAAGTTGATTACCAAATAACCAGCAACCACTTTATCGAGATTAAACAGAAGCCAGTAAAGACTAACAATGACCGAGGTGGAGGAGTCTTGCTGAGCGCAAACGTATACTCCAACTAAAGTTAGACTATTGAGAACCTGCTAGCTAGAAAACTTGAATGATAAAAAAGGGAGTAACTAGAATGTTAAAACCAGGATCAAGACTCAAAAGTTCAGTGTGTGATGCAGAAATTATGGTGATTAAAGCGATGTCAGGAAATGTCCTCACCTGTGGAGGAGTACCCATGTCGGAAGAGCCAAAGAAAGCCGAGGCAAACCAAGAGCAAATGCACGGGTGTCTTATTGGTAAGCGGTATGTTAACAAAGACGAGACAATTGAAGTTCTTTGCGTTAAGAGCGGGAAAGGTTCTATCCACTGTAACGGCGAGGAACTAATGACTAAGGACACAAAGAAGCTTCCGTCTTCAGACTGACAGATGAATATCGCTTTATTTCTGCAAATGGCTGCCGAGGCTTGTCCTAACCGGTGTGCGCTTACCCATGATGGAAGCAATTACAGCTACTCGGAGCTCCATATTGCCGCAAAATGCGCAGCTAATAAGTTTTTGAGGTCTGAGTGTAAGTTCGTGTCCCTTATTGGGGAATCGAGCCCTGCCGTTCCAATAGCCTTAATGGGAGCAGCAATGGCAGGCATACCCTATGTACCTATTAACTACCGATTAAGTGAAAAACAAATTTTGGAACTCTTGGCGCGTATTGATCCAGTCTATTTGATTACTGAAAATTCTCAGTTGTCCGACTTAAATAGTCATCGAATTCTCCAAAAATCAAATAATTTCTTAACAGACGTCTTCGAGGATAATGAACCTGAATTAAATTGTGTCCAGGATCCGTCTGCTGTTGCTGTACAACTCTTTACCAGTGGAACCACGGGTAATCCGAAAGCAGCAATTTTAAGACATGAGCATCTCGTCTCTTATATCCTCGGGTCAGTAGAGTTTATGAGTGCTCTTGAAGAAGAAGCCACGTTAGTCTCTGTACCCCCTTACCATATCGCTGGTATATCTTCGCTTATGAGCTCAATTTATGCATGCAGGCATATTATTCAGCTTCCAAACTTTGATCCAGCTGAATGGCTAAGACTCTGTTCACGAGAGAAAGTAACAAGCGCTTTCCTCGTGCCAACAATGTTAACTCGCATTATTGAAACCCTCAGCAACTCGGACTACGACCAGTTAAATTTAGAATCATTGAAATCGATTGCTTATGGAGGCGGAAAAATGCCACTGCCGATTATCGAACAGGCTTTAGTGAAATTTCCAAACGTAAGTTTTACCAACGCCTATGGTCTAACGGAAACTAGTTCAACTATCACATTACTCGATCCCGAGGATCACCGCGAAGCAATGGCCAGCAAGGACAATGAAATCCGTGCGAGGCTTTGTTCTGTTGGCAAGCCTATACCTTCTATTCAACTTGAAATTCGTGGTGAATACGGAGAGCAACTAGACGCTCTGGAGACCGGCGAAATTTATGTCCGCGGTCCTCAGGTATCGGGTGAATACCAGGATTTTAACGTATTAAAAAATGATGGTTGGTTCCCTACACGTGACTCTGGTTACCTAGATAAATATGGATTCCTATATCTCGCTGGCCGAGTAGATGACGTAATAGTTCGTGGAGGGGAAAATATATCGCCTGGGGAGATCGAGGATCTAATGCATCGGCATCCAGCAATTCGGGATGTCGCTGCCGTCGGTATACCCTCAGAGGAATGGGGTGAAGCCGTTGCGCTTGCAGTTGTATTGGTGACGGAGGCAAAAATTACAGAAGAGGAAATTTCTAGTCACATTCAACAGCATCTTCGCTCGTCTCGTGTACCAGAGGTGATCCGCTTCTACGCTGATTTACCATATAATGAAACTGGGAAATTACTGAGGCGAATCATTAGCGAATGGTTCACTTAACAAGTGCCTAGGCAAAAACTCCTTATTACGAATGCAGAACTCCTTTCCTCCCTAGGCCGCACTACTGATGTACTCGTGTCACACGGGATTGTAACTAGCATTGGGGATATCAAAAATAACGAAGGTTCTACTATTATCGATGCAAAAGGTGCCCTTCTCCTACCTGGCCTAAATGATCACCATGTACACTTGTTCTCTTATGCTGCCTCGCTCAGCTCAGTTTGCTGCGGTCCGCCTTCTGTAAACTCTGAAGAACAACTAGCGAATATCTTAAATAAGCAAACCGGTAATAGCTGGTTACGCGGTACAGCCTACCATGAGAGCGTACTAGAAAATCTCGATCGAAGTTGGCTGGATAGGAACGGACCTGAAAGGCCGATCCGAGTACAACATAGGTCAGGAAGACTGTGGATTTTAAATAGTTTAGGGTTAGAAACGGTTCAAACAATGGGAACAAATCTGTCCTCTCATGACCGAAAGCTACTCAATACAAAAGACGGACGTCTTTACGATGCAGACGAAATTTTGGGCCGTATCACGTGTAACGAGATACCTCCAATAAATACCGCAAGTACAAAGTTAGCAGCCTTGGGTATCACTGGAATCAATGACATGACTCCAACTAACGATTCAAATGTTTGGGATCAGTTTGAGGGCCTAGAGGCTTCAGGCGATCTTCTACAAAAAGTGAGGCTTTCCGGGGATCCATCTTTGAGCACAAAGCAAAGCAATGGTAACCGAATCAGTCTTGGGGAAACAAAGGTACATTTGCATGAAACCTCTTTACCGACTTTCGAGGGTCTAGTAGAAATCATTGATACGAGTCATAAATCCAATCGCGGTTTAGCAGTACATTGTGTAACTGAAACTGAATTAGTTTTCGCTCTTGCAGCATTCAAAACAGCGGGGACTATTTGCGGTGATAGAATCGAGCACGCCTCAGTAGTACCTCCCATTCTGATCGACCAACTTTTCGAACTAAATCTTGGTGTAGTAACCCAGCCTAATTTCATTCACGAAAGGGGAGATAATTACCTTATGGACATTTCAGAAAAAGAACATTCATTCCTTTACCGCTGCAAAACGCTTTTAGATGCTGATATACCCGTAGCATTTGGCACGGATTTTCCTTTCGGCAACCCGAGCCCTTGGGTGGCCATTACGTCGGCTGAACGCCGTAAAACTAAATCGGGTTTTCTTCTCGGCAGCCAAGAGCGCATACCGTTAGATCTTGCTCTTGAAAAATTTATTGGGGATTTATCTAACCCATTTGAGCCCAGACACATTAAAGAAGGCCGGGCCGCAGATTGCTGCCTTCTGGATGCTTCATGGTCATCCTTAAAATCAAATCTCTCAGATCAAAATGTTCGAATGACCATTATTGATGGAAACATAGTCTACGATCGAACGCAAAATGAATCTTTTTAATCGAAGACCTCATCTACTAGACCCCATCGCAGTGCTTGATCTGCCGAAATTTCCTTACCGGAAATTGCTAAGTAATTCGTGCGCTGTCGTCCTATTCGCTGAGGAATACTAACACAACCACCGGCACCTGGAATTAGTCCCATCTCAATCTCCGGTAAACGAAAGAAAGCATCGCGTTTTGCTCGAATAACCGACGAAAACGCGAAGATTTCGATCCCAGCACCGATGCATGCCCCATGTATGACCGTGACATATTTGTGTTTTTGAGGCAGTAGGTAATAGACTGGCATCCGCAGGTTCCGGATGGCATGGGCCTCTGAAAAATCCGTAATACCTCCAAATTCTGACAGATCACCACCCGCACTGAAGCAGATCCCGCTTGCCGATACCATCACACGACTTATCGAATCATCAATAGCTACCATTTTAAAGGCCTCAGTTAGACCATCTCGCATCGCCACGGAGAGAGCATTTCTATTAACGGGTGCGTTCAGTATGATCCTGAGTTCTCCTCCCTGCCTCTCAAGTAAGATAGGATTAGCTTGATCATCTATAGAGTTGCTATTGAAAACTTTGCCATTAACCGTTAACCAGCTCGAAAACTCTGATCCGCTTTGGAGCGTCGCATATCCAAGCGACTCCAAGCAAAGACCATGATGAAAGGGTGCAATCTCTGATGCCCGAGTAACCTGAACAAGAACAGCACTCGCTCTCGGATGGTGATTGATTTTTTTCATTATGTTCAAACATTCCTGCTCATTATCCATCACAATATCAAGACAATCTGAGATCGAGTTCGTACCATCCACTAATCCGATTATTGGGATTGGCTGCTTTGGAATCCATGACCGTATTAGTTGACTCTCACTTTCGGAAAACTCTATCCCTCGCAGGTCGAGACCAAGCATACTCTGACCTGTTACATCAGCAATGTTAGGCTCATATAACAGCTCACTCAGCTCATTTGCGCTAACCAACTTTGTCATCGAAAGTTCTGATCCAGAATTTATGAGCCCGCCAATTTATAATCAATTCTTCAATTAATAGTCTAATTACTGCATTCTTTAAATATATTCGCAACCGGAGTCGTCCTATGCCTGAACCTTTAGAAGGTATTACTGTTATCGAAATGACTATTGCTATCCAAGGACCAGCTGCAGCCCTATACCTTAGAGATATGGGAGCAGAGGTTATAAAAATCGAACCCCCAGTCGGCGACGGTTCAAGATATATCAGAGGCAGGCAAAATGACACCCCTCTAGATATGATGTCCCCGCAATTCGTCGCAGTTAATCGAGGGAAACGTTCAATTTGTTTAGATATACATACTGAATTGGGTATAAGAGCAGTAATGTCCCTGCTCAAGGAAGCCGACGTATTCCTTACCAATTATCGTGAATCCGCACTGGAAAAAATGGGGCTGAGTTACAATGCACTGAAGGATAAGTTTCCGAAGTTGATCTATGCTTCAGTTAATGGCTTCGGACCCAAAGGGCCGGCTGCAAATAAAGCCATGCTTGATGGGGCAGCCTGTGCGCGTGGGGGACTTCTTTACCATACAGGAACGGCTAGCTCTGGTCCTGTGTTTCCAGGAGCGGTAATTACAGATACAGCCGGGGCGATGCAACTGGCCCTCGGTGTTATCACTGCACTATTAGCTAAAGAACGTTATGGTTGTGGACAAAGAGTTCAAACAAGCGCTCTTGGTGCCTCGTTGTGGTTGCAACAGTGGGAACTAACGCAGGTATCAATGACTGGTGCAATATTAAAACGCGACGGTAACCATTACCCAAACATACCAGGACTTTATGGAGTTTACGAAACAAAGGACGGGGGATGGATTACCTTAGCACATCTCATGAGTCAGGAAGCTTGGGACGCACTCTGTATTTTTATGAAGACCTGGGATCTCCCTATCGACGAACGCTTTCAAACTGCAGGGCAGCGGTTTGGCGAAGGTTTAACCGAACAAGATAGTATTGAGATCCGAAACGTTCTTTCAAATGCCTTCCTAGATAAAACAGTTCAGGAATGGGAGGAGTTTCTGAACACCCAGCCTGATATCGTTTGGGAAACGGTTCGTTCATGGGAAGATGTGTTAGAAGATGAACAAAATTTTGCTAACGACTACCTAGCTGAAATCGAAATACAAGGATTCGGTACCATAAAAACGGTCGGAAACCTCGTATCTCTAAGTGAAACACCGGGAAGCATAAAGGGAAGTGCGCCAGAATTAGGTGAGGGAAATGGCGAGATACTGGCAAATGTAGAGTTCACTACCGACCAAATCGCAGAGATAGAAGCTAACACAACTAAAGAAAGGAACGACAGGCTTTCAAACTTGTTGTAAGTTTTTAACTCTTGATAAATCGAGAGATCCTTTAATTTTATAACATGTCCCGAACGCTCGATAACGGGTCAAAACTTTTGGGAAAGCACACGATAGGTAATACTTTTACGATCCCACTAAGCAATAAACACAGTATATTTCAGCGTTTCCCAATACAAGCGTAGTTCTTTGATCTTAGAAGCACACTTCATACGTTTGGGTCCATCCAACGCGATGCATTCCAATACTTACAGCATCAGGAAGGATAGATTGTTCGCTAAATGCTTTTCGAAGCCCCCAACTCACGACTTTCCAAATAGTTCACACGTATGGCTTAACAATCATGACAGGCTGTGGAATAGCTTCTCAATACCAGTTCCAGAAATAATTTGATTCAGATCGTCGCGATCCTCTTGATCTAATTTCTCGTAGGCTTGACGGACCCACATTAAACAGCGAGCTTGGTAAGGGAACGGTTTCTGTTCCCATTTCTGTTCGTCTATCGTTGTAGTCACAACTTTAGATCCTGACTCTATCGCTGCAGCATTAGCGAGCATGGCCGGAACGTACACTCTACCAATCTCCTTTAGCAGAGGAAGGATAGTCTCAGGCAATCCATCCCGTTCATACCAATAACTCGCATCTACTACTTCTCCAGACAAATCCTCCAAAACATCAACCCAAGCGTAAACTTGCGGCGTGCGCTCAACACAAATCTTTGCGGAAGTAGGATCAAAGTGTGTTAAGGGAGTGAGCTGACCATAAAGGCCAAAATCGCATGCGGAGGGACGTTTTCCTAGGATATAAGGACCAGATCGAATGTGGGTATTCAATATGTCAAGTAATCGTATGTATGAAGCTTCGATCACCGGTGCTGTTATTCGATTACTACCTACTACATATAACCGCTTCACCTGTCGGTCGCGAATCGAAGCGTTCATTCTTGATAGATCATCCTCCCCAGAGGTGAGCTGACCCCACCTTGGCAACATACTGCCAGCGAAGCTGGCGTCTTCTTCGAAATGCCATCGATAGTGAAACATTGCTTTCGTCACCCATTCATCAGCATAGTCCTCAATCAGATAGTCCAGAAATGAAACCACGGGGTCATCTGGGATGATTGATCGCTCAGGATATCTCCGCTCTAACTCTCGAATGATAGGCGTCGAATCAACTATTGCTTCCAGCTTTCCATCCATGCCAGGCCAATATACAGTTGGGAGGAGTGAAACTTTAGGTAATGGAAGATTGTACTGAGCTTGAATATGGGTATGCAGATACCGATAAGGGATCTGACGATATCGTAAAACCGCAAGCATCTTTTTAGTATAAGGAGAACCTGGAGAGCCCTTAATAGCTAGTTGCCCATCGAAATCAGGTTCTTTCATGCTAGGCCCCCTATAAATTAGAGTAAACGAAAACCGGGAAATTTGTTTGCCACTGTTTTTGTAAGATAACATGATCCCCATTAAAATGTTGCCCTTACGCTAGTAGCTAACGGTAAATTTTTAATGGCAGAGTTAATACACAAAGATATACAAGCAAACGGCATTAATATTCATTGCGTCGCAGCCGGGGACGGTCCTCTCGTCCTACTTTGTCACGGCTTCCCAGAATCCTGGTACTCATGGCGACATCAGCTACCAACATTAGCCGATGCGGGTTATCGTGCTGTTGCCCTGGACATGAGAGGCTATGGGGGAACGAGTCAGCCAGAAATGATCTCGTCATATAGTCTATCTAAGATTATTGGGGACGTAGTAAGCGTAGTTAATGTTTTAAACGAAAAACAGGCGGTAGTAGTTGGGCATGATTGGGGCGGTCCCGTAGCCTGGTACTCTGCGCTAATGCGCCCCGATATTTTCAGGGCTGTGGCAGTCCTAAGTGTCCCCTACAATGCTCCGACGCAAGTACCTGACGATCTTGTTCTTACCAAGATGATGGCTGAGAATGCCGGAGAGCTGGAATACTATCGTTCCTATTTCCAAGAACCTGGAATTGCCGAATTAGATCTCGAATCAGATATCAAGCATTCAATGCTCGGTTTCTTTTATTCCGTTTCCGGTGACATAGTAAAGGACGGGGTTAGAAGCTTTGGATGGGATGGTCATTTCCCAAAAGGAGAATCCATGTCTTCCCTCATGCCGATACCAAAAGAGCTTCCCCATTGGCTGACGAAGGAAGATCTCGATCACTATGTAAACACCTTTAAGGCAAGCGGTTTTCGTGGGGGTCTGAACTGGTACCGAAACATAGACTCGCTGCCTGGAACATTAGCTCCGTTTATTGGAGCAACTATAAAGCAGCCTGCCTTATACATGTTTGGCGAACATGATCTTATCGCAGGTAATGAGGAAAGCTTAGTTGAAAGCATGCGGACTACGCTTCCCAACCTGACAGAAATAATCAAAATGGAGGGTGCAGGTCATTGGTTACAGCAAGAAAGACCCGATGAAGTCAATGCGCATTTACTGAAATTTTTAGCGGGCCTCTAAATATTGATTTGATTACCACTTTGTTTAATCACGATTTTTGACGTGGGCTAACACCGATGATTCATAAAAAATTATTGACTAATCACACTAGGATCGGTGATCTCTAGGAAATCAGCGATTTTCTTCTGATCGCCAAAATGTATCTGTTTCTGATCAAATAAGTGCTGTCCATCTGTGATCCATTCTGAGCTGGGAACCTCATAATAAACTTCTATTTCGTTTCCTTCGGGGTCAAGAAAGTAAACGCCCAGCGATAGACCATGATCCCCGTAACCAACAATCTTGATATTATTCGATTTTAATCTTCGATGGATTTCTCTCAGGTCATCTAGAGAATCCATCTGGAAGGCCATATGAACGAGTCCTACTCGCTTTTCATCTGGACCCGGAGCATCGTCACCTGCCCTAAAAATGGCTAATTCATGAGATAGTTCCTCGTTAGCCGACATGAATAAACCTTTATCTGGATACTTTTGCATGATTTTCAAGCCAACAATACGGGTATAAAATTCTTCTGCCTTATTAAGATCTCTTACTCTGATCACCAAGTGACCTAACTGTTTTGGGGCCTTCATTATATTTACACTCCACAGATACTCATTGACGCTTATGTTTTATCTACCTGAGATCCAAAAGACATTCACTCACTATCATCATTAGGCATCAGACAATGTATTCATTAAGCCCTAAAACAAGCCCTACCTTCACTTTTGCTACCCAATGCCTTTCCAGCCTACCAAAAGGATCTTGGTAAAGCGACAATAGATCTAATCCAGCTCGCTAGCATGAGACTCAGAACAAGGTACGGTGCTAGCCCAAGCATCTATCGACCACCGATTCACAAGAGATTATTTGCGCGGTTTAGATTGGAGTAATCATCAGGATTAAGATCATGATTTATAAGCGCCGGATGATCGGGGCTATATCGGTGAGCCCGATAGATACTTACAGAAGTTTCTCCGTACCTATTATGATTGACGAAAGGATTAATCCACTCCCAAACAACCTCCTGATTACGATTTACTTCAAATATTCTTCCGCTAGTCCCTTCACAAATTAGCACATTGCCCGAGTCTAGCGAATTGGCTCCAGAGATATGCCCACTGTAGAACTGATGTGCTGGCTTTCCTTTATACTGCCACTCAATTTCATTGTTAGATGTGTTCACCTCAATAACACGCGAACTTGAATCGCCATTATCGAAAACGAGAATGTTACCGTTTTTTAACCAGGTTGGATTGTGCTGACCGTGCGTTTTATCCCATTTCCATATCATCTCACCGAAATCGTTGATTACACACACCCGGTCATTACATCGACAGGAGATGACAATCTCACCCGTGTCATTGATGTCTAATCCATTAAGATGAGTCCACTCCCAGCGGCGTTTATCAGGACGGATAGGGTCTTTGATCGGGTCTAGCATTTTCCAAGTATGAAGACGACGAACTTCTTCTCCCTTGGCGTTTATCTCAACTAAATCGTCACCGAGAAGTCTTGGGAGCCGCTCCCTATATTCCTTGAATCCCCCTTTTACCCTTCTATGCAGGTCTTGAGGTAACTCAACCCACTCTGGAACGATAGTATTGCCGTTTGAAAGCCTATGAAAATCATGGTGCTGCGCCCGATTAACGTACTCCCAAACAGTATCGCCTTCCCAGGAAACCTCTCTCAGAGTTGTATGATAGCCACCCAAGCGCATTATATGCCGTTCGAATGGTGGTGGTGTTTTTCTCGGCTCGTTTTTAGGTGGGTCTGGTAAATCGACATCGGAACCAGTTATCAGCAAGTTACCGTTGCTTAACAAGCGGCCATAGCCAGGTTTTATATCAGAAAACGTCCAGACATGAACTATTCTTCCTTGAATATCAATTAAGTAGGTATGGCTATCACCATGAGGTGTTAACAAGGTGTAACCTTTTGTCGATAGATTATTGTTGTGCCAAGTGAGGCCAGTAGGCCTATTGATAGACCAACCCATATAGGATAGTCCTCTTCTCGTTAGGACATTAACTATAAGTTAAACTTTTAGTCCTCACAATTCATAGGTATTAAGAAGTGTTCAATCAGCAGTATCGGCCTCGCCATGATCTAGATTAATATAGAATCAGAGTCGGCTAATTTTAGGCCCAATGGAGTTCAACTCATTCATAGTTTGAACGCCCTCTAGCAGGCCGCACAAACTCTCTGATTCAGCGAATGACAGGAGAGTGTTCCCAGTTAAGTGATCACGCTTTTTGAGGTCTAACTTAACCTGGTCGAAAAAATATTTAAGCATAGGGAGAGATTATGTTTGGTTGGATGAAAAGGGATCCAGAGAAGCAGTTGCGTAAACAATATCACGCGAAGTTAGAAGAAGCGCTGCAGGCGCAATGCAATGGTAACATTAGGCAATACTCGTTTCTCACTGCAGAGGCAGAAAAGCTTCGCGAAAAGTTAGAGGAAATAGAGGGGAAAAAAGCTTAGCTCGGGTACGAGTAGTCTCGACCGCTTAATTTTACGGCGGAAAAGGTAGTCAGGATCGTTTCTATTTAGCCGAGGCTCACTATGGCGATTCCATCTTAGGACACAACATAACCCGAGCCCTTCTCCTATTATTATCCCCTCAAATCGACTGGTTTATACGAAAGTCTAACGGCCGGAATCAGTCCAACCTCAATTTCTATGCGGGTAAAATTCATCCCTTCTATTTCTATTTTCTGTTGAAGACCCTTTGCCTGAAGTAAACTTTTAAGCAGAGCGTAACCTACCGTATTGCCTTCCAGCTCAACCATTGATATTTCTATCGCTTCGGTGGGAACTTCGTCCACTGCGAAATGCGGGATTATTTTGGGCGGAACCCCAACTTCAATGTCTAAACCATCCATTCGATAGCCTGCCTTCGCTAGACACGGCAAGGCTTCGTTTAGGTTGCTGATAAGCTCTGAGACGGCGTCGTTAACCGTTCTCGAAGGATCGCCAATCTTATCTTTTACGTCAGCAGCTGTTTGCTTTGCTACACCGATGAGATCAGAAAATTCCATGACTATGTTCTCTATGATCCTAGTTTTATACCAGTTTGGCATAAATGCAACGTTGTTCGTAGTGCCCGCTACTCATTAACACCTTGCTCCCAGAAGAACATTGAGGTAACTCAGCGAAGTGAGCAATTTAAGCCTCTCTTTAAAAGATTAAATAAGAATAATCATAGGAG
>MDTE01012623.1_pt1 | contig 23627 bp, 12 predicted proteins | sample 811231 | NCBI WGS metagenome assembly MDTE01 (sample SAMN05326651, study PRJNA326480) | marine metagenome | isolation source: seawater | place: Indian Ocean: Red Sea | collected 2010 | reverse complement strand
CCGGAAGTCATACTGGGCGTCACCCGAGGCGGTGCCAAACGCGCCTGCGAAGGCCACGAAGTCGTTGAAGTCGACCACGGGATCCTGATCCGCGAGGATAAGCCCATAGATGCGCTCGCCCGCCGAATCGTGGTAGAAAATTGGATCCTTCGACAGGGATACAGTTATCTGGTCGTCGATTTGTGGAACCGAACCGTCGTGATCGACATTGATCAGCAACCCATCAGTCAGGGCGAACGGTACCTGAATTGACCGTCCGATTGCCTGGAATCGGATGGTAGCCAGGCTTCCGTCACCGGACGCGCCCAGCTCCGTGTGCCCGAGGATAGAGTTCACCATTCCGAGTTCGCCATCCAGGAGCTTACCACCCATATCTGCGTTATAGCCGGCAAACAGGTCACCCGCCGAAACAAGATCGACGACAGTTACGGCATTCGGATCGAAGCTGAGGTGGAACTCATATGTGCGAACTGCCGATGCCCCTTCGACACCGATTGTGATGTCGAAAGTCTCGCCCGGCTTGATTTCATGATCCGGGTAACCGGTCACCTTGAGCATCGCTTCAGCGTTTCTGGCCGCAGACACGGTGCGCTTGAACGTCGGGAATATCGGCATTTTTTTTCCGATCTCACCAATCAGGCTTGTCTGGTTAGCCGTGGCCATATCCTTGTCAGTACCGTTGACCACGCTATCCTGGTTGATATCGGCGAACGTGTTGTAGTCAGGATTGCCCAAAGGCTTGAAGAGCGCAGCGTTGATCGCGCTGATATCCTCTGGGCCGATGAAGTTATCAGGCACAGACGCGCCTGAGGTGTCGGTATATCCCGCTGCATCTCCACCCAGCAATTCGGTGCCGATACCGTTGCCCAGCTTAACCGGGTTGATATTGCTGACAGCCCCTACACCGGCCGGGACATACACCGTGTCGTGTCCCGTGAGATATCTGGGATGCGCAGCTGTCACGATCCAGCGACCTGGCGGCACGCGCGGCAACGAATAGTCGCCATTGACCCCCGTAGTCGTGATCTGGATACCATCTGTAACCGTATCCTCGTCGGCAATCTCAAACAGGGAATCCGTGAAGGATGTGAAGCTACCCACCTCACGCAGAAAGAAGGTGATCTTGGCGGCCGACGGATGGGCGATATCGTCCCGTCCCTGTAACTGGACCTGACCGGAAACTGTTGCCCTTCCGTTCACGTTGACGGTCGTGGGCCCCACAGAAGGTGGATCGAGGTCCGTCCTCGTATTGTCCAGCATGTTGCTCTCTCTCGAGCCGCTACCGTCCAGCGTGATCTCGCTGCTACCTGTGCCACCCGTCGACTCGAAGTTGGCGATAGCGATCGGGTGCACACCATCGAAGAAGGTCAGCCCTGATCCGGCCGAATCGTCGAACCGGAAATCGAGCCGCCATAGCGTGTTGTCACTCGGGTCGATATAGGCGCCCTGGGAGACCTTGCTGCTGCTGACATGCTCTGGCGTACCGATCGTGAACGGCTGAATACCCGCCGTCGCCGCATCGGTATCGAGTGGCGTAAAGGCGCTCACCTTTGCGGTCAGGAAAATGTTCACCACCTTGACCGCCGTACCTGCAGGTGCCACATCCGGGATCACACCATACTGAAAGGTCTCACCGACGGTCACCTCCAGATCCTCGGGAACGATGAACTCTGTCGTGGCGGTTGGAGCGGACTTCGGTTCGTTACCGCTAAAGATGATCTGTCCCGGCGCCTTCACGACCGGCGAATGATCATTGAACTCGGTAGGCTGGCCACCGGTACCCCTGCCGTCTACAGATACATAGACGTTCAGCGGGAATCCCGTCTTCAAACCTTGATTGGACTGGACGGCCTTGAGGTTATTGATCAGATACTCGCCGCGGAATACGAACGACGTGTCTACGCCTTCGTTGAGTTCCACCTCGCCGTTCAGGGCCCCGTCCGTCGAGTTGGCAACCCAGAACGGCTCAACGGCAGCCTGGGCTGTTACCGTTGCCCAGGTCGTTACATCCCCGAAGTCAGAAGACGTGAGGAGAATCCGGATATTGGGAGCGTTGGTACGATTGTTCGGAGCGGCCAGGCCTCCAGGTGTCGGAGTACCGATCGAGTAGCCGTTATCCACATCGATGGCCTTCCAACTGACCTGGATCGGGTCATTGATGTTGACCGTCTGGTCGACGGACGGCTCCGTCACGGTCACGTAGGGCGGATGTGTGAAGTTGATAGCTCCTTCGTTGGTGAATGAAACCAGCCGGTTAGTCGTGCCGCCGGTCAGGATGCCGTAGATATAGTAGCGTGTGTCCGACGACGGAACGGTGTCTTCGGGAGACACGTAGTTCCAGACATCCCAGTTGTAGATGTTGTCAAACAGGTCGTCGCTCTTAATGCCCACGGCATCGACAATGCGGTGGGTATCGTTGTTCCGCTGAGCGATGGCCGCCAGGAGGTCTGCACCGTCCGAATTGCCACTCGTGTTCGCAACACTACCCTCGACGGTTCGGAAGTCGGTACGCGTACTGTAGTAGAACGCGACCGTAGCGTCGTCGTCCGCGTCCAGATCGCCCTCGATCCCCGCCCGTCCCCACGAGATTGCCACATTCCGCGTGGAGGGCCCAAAGCTGAGGTTATGACCGGTCGTGCTGGTGATCATCTGCGACACGCCGATACCGGTCTCGACATCCAGATCACCATCCCCGTCCCCATCGTTAAACTGGTTCGTGTCCGGTGTCATCTGGGGCGAGTGCGAAATGGTCACAGTTGCGTCCGTGGAGGGATTTGCGAAAGGATCGACGCGTACTTTGTAAAGCGCCTTGTTTCCATTTCCGTCAATCGCGCCGAAGTAGACTTTGTATTTTCCTGCGTCAAAGACGGTCGTGGGATTCACCAGACCGGTTGTTGAATTTCTGAATAGCCCCTCGAAGTTGAACAACCGCTCACTTGCGGAAAGCGAATCAGCCACCGTTCTGGAATGCCGGAGCGAATCAGGAGCAAGCAAATCAGCGACGGTCCGGTCAGCAAGTGAATCAGGCGTCATAAAGATGCCTACGAGCACGGTACCGAGATTATCCGCGTCCTCCACGTCAAACAGGAAGTTGATGGATGTCAGAGGTGTGGGCCGAAAACCGCCGTGTGGAATCGCTGAGCCTCGGGGCATATAGCCACCGCTATCGACAGTGATAGCGTTGTTGTCCTTCTGCCCACCGCCACCAATCATCTCACTGTTAACCTGTATGAGGCCGGTCGTGTTGAAGGCGTCCCCGCCCTCGTCGTCGTAGTCCCAACCGCCGATCACGAACTCGGGTGGATGCGGCGTCAAGAGCGTACCGCTCCGTCCGATGAAGAAGTCGCCCGTCACGCTCGAGGACACATATACGTAGACCTTGCCGTTGTGTGCCGTCGAGGCCAGAGAAATCAAAGCCTCGGTAGAATCAGCGAATGTCGTCGTGAAATCTTCGCGGATAAAGGTAGTGGGTACGAGACGAGGATTCTGACGCTGACCAACGAGAGGCACATCGTCAGCCCCGATCGTAAACAGGCTCGATGCGGTCAGGCCGCTGTTGCCGATCAGTGTAGAGTCCGTAGAGACATAGAAGGAGAACGAGACGTCCGTTTGATTATCTGTAAAAGTCCTCGATTTGGTTGTCAGGCCGCTGTGGGCCAGATCCGGCAGTCCTTCCCTGTCGCTTGGACCGAACCGAGATGGGAAACCCATCTTGTAGAGCCGACCACCTAGAGTTGTTGTATCGCCGATTGAGGAATCAGGAGATGCAAATGTCACGAACCGCACAGGCTTGTTCTGGTTTAGCGCGACTGGGGGCTTTTTGTCGCTGTTGTTCGCGAAAGCAGCGTTGAAATCGAAAACATACGCCGTATCGAGCGCTGTCCCGCTGCTCCGACCCGTGAAGGAAGATGGCGTGCGGACATCAAACTCGAGAGTCACGGTCCGGGCAGTCATCGTACCCGTCAGACCGACCGAGATCTTGCTCGCTGTTGGGAATCCCGAGATGAAAGGCACCAGAGAGGCATTGTCGGACGTGGCCGTCACTGACCCCGAGACCACCGTGACTTCGGGTGGGAGGGTGATCGTAAACGACCGCGACAATCCAGTATCCGGACCCTTCAACAGGATGTCGAGACGCTGCCTGTATGTCGATGGGGTCAGTACGCCGTTTGGTATCTCATCCGGGAGGACTTCGATGGTCTGTGCGGACAGACCGCTCGTGAGAAACAGCGCAACTGCCGATACTATGTAGGAAACGGCGAGAGTCGTTCTCGTACGTTTCATGTCGAACTCCTGCCCGTAGCTCGATTCATATCGAAACACGGACACTAGGGGTGGGTGGTCTCACCGGGTTCTTAGGACCCGCTTGGGATAGAGACCCACTGCAGACACAGTATCCGGCGTCTTGCCGTTATCTTGACCTGTGTCATCAAATAGTCTACGATCAGGTCGATTCGACTTGGGGTTGTTCGGTCGAATCTTGGACACCCTTCGGCGAACCTGCATAGCCATCAAAGAAGAAAGCAACGTCCATACCAACTCTACCCCCCCACCCTGACTTATCGCGTAAATCCTTTCTTTTACATACACTTAAAAGAAAAAAAGAACCACCTCAGGCTCCGACCCTTCGCGAACCGGAGGAAATTTCTGCCGGGCACCCGCTCATCCTGATTCGAATCCCGTGACCATTCAGAAAGCGTCATCCTTATATATATGTGCGCTGGTGGTGGTCCTCCCACTTGCGATCGCTCCGGGGATCGACGAGTTCGCACTCCTGCCACGCCTGCTCGTCTACCTCGTTCTGACGCTTGGTCTGTCCATCTGGACACTGGTCGGCAGAGGTACCGCGTGGCAGCACCCTCAGGCAGCTACGATCGTTTTGGCCGGGTTCTGGGGCATCCTCGGAGCTTCCGCACTTTGGGCGATCAACCCCTTCCGGTCGACCTTCGACCTGGCGAAGCACATCCCGGCATTCGTGATGTTCCTCCTGCTCACCAGATACCTGGCCAGGGAACACGTACGGGTGCTCCTAACCTGCCATTCTGCCACCGGACTGCTGGTCTCGGTAGTCGGCATCGCCGAATACTTCGACCTCCTGCCCTTTCAACTGCCCTCGACAGGTCGCCCGAGCGCCACCTTCGCGTTCAGGAACCTCGCCGGCGCCTACCTCGCGACGGGTATCCCTCTGGCAGCTCTGACCTACTGGCTCTGCAAGGACCAGGCGCGAAAGGCTCTGGGCCTTGCGTCGGCGAGTGCCATGTGCCTGTTCCTCCTCTACACCAGGGCAAGATCCTCCTGGTTCGGCCTGCTGTCAGGACTCACTGTCGCAAGCCTCCTATGGCTGTGGACGCGGTGGAAATCACAGGACATCCCCTCATGGCGCGCCCTTGCATCTGGAATCCGATCTCCGATCGTCGCTCTCTCCGTTCTCGTGCTCGCCCTCGGTACGGTCGACGACCGACTGGGAGAGGTCCACACGCAGCGATTCGACGAGAAAAAGGAAGACATGGCCACCACGATCGCGTCGATGGCGAAACCAGGTGGTGACCGCGGGCGATTCCTAATGTGGGGGTCGACCCTCGACCTCATTGCAGACCACCCCATCATCGGGGTTGGTTTAGGGAACTGGGAGTACGTTTTCCCACCCTATGACGGTGGCCATCAGATGCAGGCCACATCGAGTCCTCATCGACCGCACAACGACGTGCTGTGGATCTGGTCGGAAATGGGCACGATCGGTTTGATCGTGTTTTCGGCACTCCTCTTCGTCATGTTCGCGCACTGCACAAGGTCCCTGATCGCCGCCGATCAGGACGGTAAACGCATCCTGGTGGGAGCCGTCGCGTCGATGGTGGCTTTCCTGGGGGTCGGGATGTTCAGCTTTCCATTCGAACGCGTCCCACCGGAGTTCCACTTCTGGCTGGCAGCCTCGATCGCGTTCGTGTGGGTCCGCGATCCCGAGCCGACATCGTCTCGTCCTGGGTGGCTCTATGGCTTACCGGTCGTGCTCTTGGGGGCCCTTCTCGTCACGATTCAACACACCCGGTTCGACTGGCTATACAGCAAAGCCCACGTAGCCTACCTGAAGAAGGACAAGGAGCGGGCATCTGAATTCGCAGAGCGAGCCCTTGGCTACGGTCCCTTCGATCACCAGGCCTACTTGATAGTTGGGGACGGTGCCTACCAGCAGGGAAACTGGCAGGAATCGGAAAAGAGCTATCGAAAGGCCCTGCGCTACCATCCGCACTTCCCGAATGCCTTCAACGGCCTGGGGCTCGCCGCACTGGGGCAGGAAGACTACCAGAGCGCCCTCAACTACTTCAACAAGACATTGTCGCTAGTGCCTGCCCACCACATTGCGCAGCACAACAAGGGTCTGGTCTTCGAAAAGCAGGCGATGGTGGACAGCGCCGAGGTCCTGTATCGGCAAGCATTCCGCGACTACCACGGTGCTCCCCTCGTCAATCTTGCGGCGATCTACCGGAAAAAGGGGATGGTGGACAGCGCCATCGCGCTCTACCAGCGAGCAACGACGTTGTCTGTCCCCTCGATCGAGGCATACTACAACCTGGGCAACATCTACCTGGACCAGAGGGATTTCGTTCAGGCCGGCGAGTCCTACGTTCACTTCCTGAACAAGTGGACCGAACGCGACTCCGCTTACGTCGCGGCTCGACAAGGGCTCGGGCAGTCCTACTCGGGTTTTGGTGTCCAGATGGAACAGCGCGGCCAGGTTGACTCAGCTCGCGCCGCCTACGAGCGGGCGTTGGAAATCGACCCCGAGGCTCAATTGAACTGGTTCAACCTCGGCAACGTGCTGAGAAAGCAGAACGACATGGATCAGGCCATCCTGGCGTATCAGGAAGCGCTAGCCCTAGACCCGAACCACATCGACAGCTACAACAACCTGGGCATGACCTACCGCGACCTGAAGCGGGATCAGGAGGCCATCGCGGTCTACGAGCAGGCCCGGCAAATCGCACCTAAAGACGCGATCGTCAACTACAACCTGGGTCAGGTTCTGATGGTCATGGGCCAGAAGGAGCGTGCTGAAGAGATGCTACGCACCTTCAAGCAGAACTGGGATCAGGATCCGATACTCATTCACTACTATATGGGTAACGTCTACGCACAATCGGGTGATACCACGTCTGCAAGGCGAGAGTACCGGGCGTTCCTGGCTCAGTGGAAGAAGGACGATGGCATCCGCAGATCCGCCCAGGGCATCCTGAACGCGCTCGACTCGGGGGACGGCTCGTGACCGCCCTGTCCTGGCTGTGGGGCGGGACACTCGGTCTCACCGCACTCGCATACTGGTCTCAAGTGTATGCGGGTGCCCTGCTGCCCAAGCTGCTCCTTCTGCAGATTGGGCTACTTGCGATCGCAGGGTTGGCATGCGTCAGCCAAAGAAGAAAGGAGATCCCCGGGCCGCTCGTGATCCTCGTCGTTGCCTGGGTGGGTGCGATGTCTCTGTCGCTTCTCCAGTCGACCAACCTGACAGAGTCCGTTGCCCAGTTGAGCCAATACATCGTGCTGTCGCTTATACCACTCCTGGCAGCCTGGACGCTATCGACGCGATACGTCATCCCGATCGCTCGGTCGTTGTCGATCGTAGCAGGTCTCGTTTCCTGTGTCGGCATTCTCCAGTATCTCGGAATCGCCTTTCTGGATATTCCCTCGAATGCACAGCCATCAGCGACCTTCTTCCACAGGAATGCGGCGGCGAGTTTCCTCTATGCAGTCATCCCGTGGACCGTCGTGTGTATGTTCCGGCGTGAAGAGAGGGACTGGCTGTATACTGGGATCTTCGGCGCATCGTGCATCTACCTCGTGTTCACTCGGACACGTGGGGCCTGGGTCGGCGTCGCCGTTGCGGCTGTTGTCCTGGCAGTGCTCTACTGGAAGCTTGTCCCTGCTGACCAGAGGAACACGGCAGCCTTGAGAAGACTGGCTGCTGTGGGGGCCGCCTGTCTCCTCCTTGCCGCCGCGATTCCGGAGGCAACGCCGGGAGATCGGCCCACCTTCGACGATAAAAAGGAGACCGCCCTCGGCGCCGTCACGTCGATCGTTCAGCCGGGCGCGCACCGGGGACGGCCGCAGTTGTGGGCGAACACCCTCAAGATGATCGGCGATCACCTGCTGTTCGGTGTGGGACTCGGAAACTGGGGGTTCAACTACCCGGCATACGCAGGCGGAGAACACGTGAACATCACTGCAGCCCCAAGGCGGCCGCACAACGACCTCCTCTGGGTCGCCAGTGAAACGGGCCTGGTTGGGATGCTGGCCTACCTCCTGCTGATTGGCGCCACGATCAGAGCAGCGGTCAGGGCGATCGGGTCCGTCTCGCCAATCAACAGGGGGATCCTGTTTGCGGCGCTGTTCGTGATTTTCGCCCATTCGGTTGACGGGATGTTCAACTTCCCCAGGGAACGGATCGCGGGTGCGTCAGTGTTCTGGTTCGCGATCGGCGCCGTATGGGTCGCTGCCCCGCAGCGCGTGGGGATGCGCAGCATTACAAGGGCCCACCTGATCATCCCAGCGGTGATTTTGCTTTGGGGCTGCCTGATGACCAGTCGTAGACTCGCCTACGATTACCATCACCTGCGCGTGTATACCGCGGAACGGAGGCAGGACTGGACAACCGTCCTCGAGCACGCCCCGATGGCCGCTGCCCACGGTGACTTCCGGGCCAACACGTTCATCGCTCAGGGTCGCGCCTACTACAGAACCGGTAAAACGCCAGAGGCGATCGAGGCGTATCATCACGGCCTCTCACTCCACCCGAACTCGCTAAACGCGCACAACAACCTGGGGATCGCCTACCGACGCGCCGGGCGGACGGATGAAGCCATCCAGTCTCTCCGGTCAGCCATCAGGCTATTCCCTCTGTTTGCAGAGGCCCACAACAACCTCGGCAATACGCTCCGTGACCGGGGTGACATCGATGCATCGATCGAGGTGCTGCGCGGAGCAACGAGGATGGGGACACCCCGCGCGCAGGTCCACGTCAACCTGGGACGGTCCTACCTTGCCAAAGGAGACTCGGTCAGCGCTCGGATCAGCTTCATGAACGCGCTCAGGCTGGCCCCCGGGAACAGAGTTGCACGCGAAGCGCTCGAGGAACTCAGACCCACAATCGAGGAGCCCGGTGTCGACCGATCCTAGACCATCACAACCCTTGGACAGATTCGTCGGGATCCTGGGCATTGGGATCATCCTGATCCCGCTCCTTTACAATCCCCTTGGGGGCCACTTCCTTCCTCTCAAGCGACTGGCGATCTACGCGCTTGTTATAGCCCTGGGCGTCACCGTGGGGATCTGGAAGAACCGCCGTTGGACGACCACACCGGTAACCCACTACGCGATCCTTTATGTCGCAATTTCCATCTTGTCGACGCTCTGGGCGGTCAATCCCTACGTGGCAATGGTGGAAGCGACGCACCTCGTCGCACTCCTGATCATCTTCCTGCTGACCGTTCAGCACGTGGATCATGACGGCTTCGTCAGGCTGTCAGGATACGCCACGGCTGCCGGCGGAGTGGTCGCCGCCCTGGGATGCGCAGAATACCTGGGTCTGGACAGGGCGCTACTAGAGGCCCTGAGCCTGGAGTCGATTCGTATCCCGTCCGCCGGCCGGCCGAGTGCCACCCTCGGATTCAGGAACATTGCGGCCAGTTTCCTGATCGGATGTATCCCTCTGGTCTGTTTGAACTGGCACCATCAGGCCGGGTGGAAACGGCGTCTGTCCGCGATCACCGTCGCACTGATGGCACTCCTCCTGATTTACACACGCACACGTGGCGCGTGGGTCGGTCTGATCGTAGGCACGGCCGCTGCCCTCGCCTACACATACCGCCAGGGCACGCCGCTCTGGATCGGTATTCGCCCGTCCCGAATCGCTTTGCCCGTCATCCTTGTGATTGGTCTGTCCGCCCTGCCCCCCGATGGGGCTCGATCGCCTCAACAGTTCGATACCGTGAAGGAAACCCCCACCGCCGCCCTGGCGTCGGTCGTTGACCCAGGCGCGGACCGTGGACGGCTGACCTTCTGGAAGAATACTGTGTCAATGATCGTGGCAAACCCCGTCCTCGGTGTCGGCCTGAACAACTGGCAGTTTCATTATCCGGTCTACGACCAGGGCGAGGCGACCCGAATCTATTCCGAGCCTATCCGTCCGCACAACGATCTCATATGGATATGGAGTGAACTCGGCCCAATCGGCTTGCTTGCCTTCCTCGGAATGGCCCTTCTACCTGTCGCCCAGGCCCTCAGGCGAAACCAGCCTCGGAACGTGGCCACGACCGCAGCGTGTGTCGCAACCGTCATCGGATTGATAGTCCACGGCTGCTTCAGCTTTCTGCGCGAGCAGCCCACAGCCTCACTCTTCCTCTGGCTCGGAATCGCCGGTCTGACGATACCACACAGGACAGAGACAAGGGTGACGACGCCGTGGGTCGGAGCCGTAAGCGTCGCCTTTGGCATCTTAGCCGTGGGACTGGGCCTCCGTCACGTCGGGTTTGATCGGTCATACCACGTCGCGAAGGCTTTCTATGATGCAGGAAATCGGGGTCCGGCCCTGCAGGTGGCCCGCGAGGCCAGAGATGTCGGTTCGTTCGACCACCGCGCCAGCTTCCTGGAAGCACGCATCCTGCATTCTGCAGGCAGGAGCAGGGAGGCGGTGGGCGCCTACCGCGAGGCATTGAGGGAACACCCGAACTACGCCAACACACATCATAACCTGGCCGGTGTTTTGGTCTCCCTTGGAGACGTGAGCGGCGCGCTCCCCCATTTCCGGCGAGCGCTTGAGATTCGCCCCACCTACCACGAAGCCAGAATCAACCTGGCGAACACGCTCGCTTGGGCGGGACAGCTGCCCCTCGCAAAGCGAGAGGTGGAAACCGTCATCCAACTGACCGACCGGGTCCCCGAGGCCTACAGTCTGCTTGGCGCAATCCTGCTGCAAGAAGGGAACCCCAAGGCCTCCGTTCGCGCACTCGTCCGAGCCATTGAACTGGAGCCCGAGTCTGTCGAGGCACATAATAACCTGGCTGTCGCATACGAACAGGCAGGCAAACCAGCAGCGGCGCTCGAGTCCTACCGTGTACTAGAGCGAATCTGGAAAAGCGACCCGGCTTATCTCGACACGATACGTGAACAAATCAGACGTCTAGAGAGGTCTCCTCAGTGAAGCGACCACGTAATACATCCTCGCCCGCCCCGCCAGTCCTCCGATACGTCGTGCCAGGCCTCTTCTGCCTAGTCCCTCTCGTGTTCGACTCCGATCTCTATCGGCTGGCACTTCTGCCTAAGCTCCTGCTGATCCAGGCCGGGCTCCTAATCCTCGGTATCTACATCACAACCGGAGAACGTCTGACTTGGCGGCCACCCGGCACGCTTCTTCCTGCAACACTCCTGGTCCTATGGTCGATCATCGCGACGTTTTCGGCGGACATCAGCGTCTATAACGCCACTGCCTTCATGTCGCATCAGGTAACCTTCTTCCTCGGGTTCGTCCTGATATCGCAGACCGTCACAATCGATACATGGGACAGGCTGGTTCGGTGGGCCTGTGCGTCGGGTATCCTCTTCTCGCTGATCGGCTGTCTGGAGTTCTGGGGTGTCGACGTCAGCGCCATCCCATCGAACGGGCGCCCGAGCAGCACGTTCGCCTACCGAAACTTTGCGGCCACGTACCTGGCCGCAACGCTCCCGCTGGCGCTCTGGCTGATTGCCAAAGGACAAGATCATCGTGACCGAATAGTCGGCTCAGGCGCCGCCTGCCTGATGGCACTGTTCCTCGTGTACACACGCAGCCGCGGCGCCTGGCTCGGGGCTACCGCCGGACTGGTCGTGGGCGGCGTCCTATTTGCGACCTTCCGGTTCAGCCTTCTACCCAAGGATGCGTCCCATGGTTTGAAGGCGTGGGCCGTACCGCTAACGGCTGCTCTGGTGGTCGTCCTGATGGCACCCTGGTCGCCACAGATCGAGTCCGCACACTCCCGTCAGATCGACGAGGGCAAAACGGAACTGCTGGACGCGATGTCGTCGTTATCCACGTCGGGAGCCGGCCGGGGCCGCTTGCCGATGTGGAACAAGACCATCGAGATGGCCATCACCCATCCCTTCTTCGGTGTCGGCCCCAACAACTGGAAGCTGGCTTACCCGCCTTATGATCAGGGCGCCATGCTCCGGGATGGATCTGCGCCGGAACGGCCGCACAACGACCTGCTGTGGATCGCTTCAGAGACAGGTATTCTGGGTCTGCTGGCCTACTTGGTCCTTCTGCTGACCGGTCTGCTCGCCGTGGTGCGTGCCCTTCGGGATCGCCACCCCAACAGCGCTGCATTGGTGGCCCTTACCGCCGGGATCGTGGCCGTTGTAGTACACGGGTGCTTCAGCTTTCCAAGAGAACGCGCCGAAAGCTCGTTCTTCCTCTGGGGCGCACTCGGCCTGATCCACGCACTTGCACCCGGCAGGAGGAAGAGAGCCAGCCAGCTCCCTCACCCCTACGCGCTTCCTGCCGTGCTCGCGTTGTGCACGATGATCACGATCCTTGAGATACGGTTCGATCGTGCCCTTCTCTCGGCAGTTCAGAGCTTCCAGGGAGGTGACACGATTTCACTGGATCGCCACACCCGGGATGGGATCGAGGCCGGCGCGTTCGACAGCCGAATCTATCTCCTCAGGAACAAGGTCGACCAGGCCAACCGGAACTATCCGCAGGCTCAGGCGACGCTACTCAAAGGGCTCAGCTACCATCCGCACTCTGTGGAACTTTTGAGCGATCTGGGAATGGTGTATGCGATTGCCGGAGACAACGATCGGGCGGAGACGGCACTGAAACGGGCGGCAGACCTGACAAACCATCATCACCAGGTCTACAACAATCTGGGTGGTGTGTACCAGCAGAAGGGCGATTTCGATCAAGCGCAACAGGCCTACCAGCGGGCTGTCGAAATCAAGCGCAACTACCCGGATGCTTGGTCGAACCTGGGCCTCGTCCAGATGATGCTCGGCGACTCGGACGCGGCAGTGCGGAGCCTAGCCGAGGCCGTCGCCCTGTCCAGCAACGATCCGGCACTCCAACATAACCTCGCAGATGCCTACTATCTGAGGAATGGCGAGGGCGACCGAATGATAGCCGCACGACACTACGGCCTATTCGTCAGCCTCTGGCGTGGCGACCCTGCCGAAACGGAACTCGCAAGACAGCGCCTTGAGGAAATCAGAACCGGACAGTGAAACGCCTACCCTCACTCGTCACGCCACTACTGATGGCGTCGGCAATTGCGCTCCCCCTGATCTACAGCTCCGGCGTATTCGACTTCACGCGGTGGCCACGTCTGCTCCTGCTCCAGACCGTCACCTTCGTGCTAGCCATCCTGTGGATGCTGATGCGCTGGCGCAAGGAAGAAGCGCTTCCCCCCATCGTGCCCTCCCTGGCGGCATTCACGCTCTGGCAGCTGATATCGATGCTGTGGGCGGATAACACGGTCGAAGCCCTCCACCGCGGCAGCCAGGCCTTCGCCATAGCGGCGTTTGCGATGCTGTGTGCGTTTCTCCTGAGCGAACACGGAATCCGCAGAATCGTCCAGGTGGTCGCGATTGTAACAGCGTCGGTCAGCGGGATCGCCATCTGCCAGTACTGGGGAATCGCCTTCGATCAGATCCCTACCGCCGGAAACCCGAGCGCCACGTTCGGATACCGTAACTATCTCGCTACCTACCTGCTCGTCTGCCTCCCACCCATCATCGCCGTCGGCTCCCGAGAAACCAAGCGATCCGTCAGGTGTCTGATGATCGGAGCCGCACTTGCTGGTTTGTCCGCCTTGCTCTGCACCAGGACACGCGGGGCGTGGGTGGCTCTGCTGACCGTTGCCGCATTCTGGGTGGTGTCCGACGTCGTAAGGCGCCGCCGCTTGATGCTTCCTTCCCTCCGCGATCTGGCCCTCGTCGGAGGCGGGATACTCGTTGCGCTTTGGATCGGCCTGCAAGCGCCCAGCATATCGAACACCGGGCAGTTCCGGATCGATGAGCACAAAGCGGAGGCTTCGACAGCGATTCGCACGGCCTTCTTACCTGAGGCGAGCCGTGGACGAACAATCATGTGGCGCAACACCTTGTCCATGGTCGCCGACCACCCGATCCTGGGCGTTGGCCTCGGTGGATGGCAGTATGCCTACCCGTCCTATGATCAGGGCGACCGGATCACCCGGAACGTGGCTCCCCAACGTCCCCACAACGACCCACTCTGGATTCTCTCGGAGACGGGAATCTTCGGCCTCGCACTGTATTGTTGGTTGCTCTGGACCGTCTGCCGGCTGGGCCTCGTCGGGGACGGTGAAAACCAGTCGGTGGCCACCGCCCTGGCCCTCGGGGTGATCGGCTACGCGATCCACGGCCTCTTCAGCTACCCGATGGAGCGGGTGGCCTCATCGGCCATGGCCGGCTTCTGTATCGGCGGGTTGGGCGCACTGTCAACGTCGTCCTCCGGACCCACCTACCGATGGACCCGACTGACCCCCGCCTTGGCCGTTCTCCTGGCGCTGTCTGCGATCCTTACGATCCAACGTCTCCAGTTCGACCGTGACTACGCAAAAGCGATCGAAGCCTGGCACCGTCAGGACTGGCCATCTGTTACGCATGCCGCTGCGAAGGCACTGAAACACGGCCCACACGACTTCCGAATCTACCAACTCCAGGGCGCCGGTCTCCAGAAGCTAGGCAAGCTCCATGAAGCACGAGAGGCCTTTGAGACCTCCCTGAGATACCATCCCAACGAGGGGCACCTTCCGTTGGCCGACCTCCTAGCCGAGATGGGGGATCTCAACACGTCGATCGTGCACTACCAGAGAGAGATCGATCTTCTTCCGCGGAGTATACAGGCGAACCTGGGACTTGCCCGAACCCTGATGTCCAAAGGTGACTGGGAGGGTGCGGAGGCGAGCGCGAGAATCGCCTCCGATCTCGACCCTAACAACCCTGATCCGAACCTAATTATCGCCGAGGTGCGCGAGCGGCAGCGCGACCTCGTGGGCGCACGATCCACTTATCAACAACTGCTGGCATCCCGCGCAGCCACCCCTCAGCTCTACGGTCGTTACGGAGCGCTCCTGAGCCGCGGCGGCAAGCACCAGGAGGCACTGACAGCCTACCGTCGGGCAGTGGATCTTGATCCAGACGATCCGAGAAACCATAACAACCTAGGTGCCGGCTATGCGCGACTGGGCCAACACGCATCCTCTGCCGCATCCTACCGCCGTGCAGTCGAGCTCGATCCCACCTATGCCCGAGCCTGGCGCAACCTCGCTGATGCACTCGAGAAAGATGGAAACACATCGGCCGCGATCGAGGCCTACCGCACGTTCCTCGAGCACTGGACTGGAGAATCCGAACATCGAGTGTGGGTAGAAGCACGCATAACGGTGCTCGAACAGGGCCAGGCCCGGCCGTGAGAGGGGCGTCGCGCACACAGTGGTCGATTGTCGCCATCATCGCCCTCGTCCCGCTCGCCTACTGGCCTCCCCTAAGAGACTACACGCTCACCCCCAAGCTGCTTGTTGCGCAGGTCGCGCTCGTCGTCCTGTTCGCTTCCCTCTGGTATCACCGGGCTCCCATACGGACATCCTCGCTGTCCCTGCCGATCTTCGCCTATGCCGCGCTGTCCGCGCTGTCGACGCTCTGGGCGACGGATACCACAGCCTCGCTGCTCGAACTGATCAAACTCTTTACCGGCGTCGCACTCTTCCTCGCCCTCAGTGCCACGGACGATACCTATCGAAGAAGAGCAGTGATCGCCTCCGTCGCCTCCGTATCGGTGTCTGCCTTGCTCGGTATCACTCAACATCTGGACATCGCTCCTTTTGTGATTCCATCCGCCGGCTTGCCAAGCGGTACCCTCGGGTTCCGAAACGTTGCAGCCACCGTGACCATCCAGATCATTCCTTTCGCCATATGGCTGTTCTTCAGGAAGGGCGCGAACAGAGTCGCCTGGGGTACTGGCTTGATCGTTCTGATAACCTTCCTCCTGCATACACGGACGAGGGGAGCCTGGATTGGTCTCACGGTCGCGGCGATCACGTGGCTTGTCCTCAACACCGAACGAAACCTGAAGGCACGACTCCGTACTCTGGTACCCATCGTACTGATCGGCAGCGTGCTTGGCCTTATACCTTCGCAGGGCGCGAAGCTCGGACCGCAGGACATCGACGAAAAGAAGACGTCAGTCGGTGACACACTGACGTCCATTCTCGAGGAGGGGGGCGATCGAGGCCGGCTGACCATATGGCGTCAGACCATGTCGATGATCATCGCAAACCCGATGGGCGTAGGATTGGGCAACTGGGCGATACAGTATCCCGCCTACGATCAGGGTCAGCTTGTAACCGACTTCGGCGCGCCTTCCCGCCCCCACAACGATCTGTTGTGGATCGCCTCGGAAGTGGGCTGGGGAGGGTTGGCAGTGTTCATCTGGATTCTGGTGGTCGCAGCACGAATCGCCTGGCACGCTGAGGCAGAGATGAGCGGGTTGGCCGCCGCCGCCTTGGCAAGCCTGATCGCGGTCGTCGTCCACGCTTGCTTCAGTTTCCCTCGGGACAGGGCGACACCGACACTCCTCTTCTGGTTCGTACTTGGACTGCTCAGCACGATGGACTCGGCTACGCGAGAGAGAAGCTCGACCCATTGGGCAACAGCTGCAGCGTTGGTTGCTATGACCTTCGCGCTCACCACCCGAGTGGCTGCATTTGAACAACATCTGAATCGTGCCGTGTCGCTCGAACGGTCGGCAGATTGGGAAGGTGTGGCGGCTGAAACGGAGTTGGCCCTAGGCATAGGCCGCTTCCATACCGAAGCGATTCACCTGCGAGGCTACGCTCTCAACACGCTCGGGCAGTATACGGACGCTGCGACACACTACGAGCGCTACGAAGGCTTCCGGCCATACGACGTGCAGGTCCGCAACGGATACGCGATCGCCTTGCAGCACACGGGAAGACTCGAAGCCTCCGCGGCCCAATACCGTCGCGCACGGGACCTGGTTGCCGCCTCGACCGACCTGGACTACAATCTGGCGACCCTGTTGATCCAGGCGAAGAAACCGGACGAAGCCGTTGAGCTTCTGAAAGCCATCGTCGACCGCGGACAAGGCGACGCAGGCGTCCTGTTTTATCTGGGGAACGCACTCGCCCTGTCAGGACAGGACAGCCAGGCCATACAGGCCCTCGAACGTGCGACCGAACTGGACCAGAACCTGTCACAGGCGTGGTTCGTCCTCGGCGAGATTCGCTACCGATCAGGCGACGGTCACGGTGCACAGGAGGCCTTCATGCTGTTCCTCGAACTGCATCCTGCCGACGATGCGTACGCCCGACGAGCCAGGCTTGCGATACAGTCGCTCGAGACACCAAGAGGCGATGGGAAGGACAGATGACTGAATACCAGAACCAAGCCACGTATGCACTGCTCGCGATTGTCGGCCTGCTAATCGTTGTTCCGCTTGCCTATACGACCGACATCTTCGCCTACACGTTGCTCCCGAAGCGGCTCGCCTTTTCCATCTTCGCCGCGATTGCCGCGCTCGGTTGGCTGACCACGAGCGCTCGCGACTGCTGGACCATACCTTTCCAGACACCCGCCATCGGGCTCAGCGTACTCTGTCTATTCGCCCTGATCTCTCTGGTTAACGCGACCAACCTCTGGGTGGCCGGAAGCGAGCTCGTGTTCCTGCTTACCCTGGTCGGACTGTTCTTCGTCGGTCAGCGAGCAACCGATCGAGACACGAAGATCTGGACCCTTACCATCCTCGTGACTGGAGCAGCCGTGTCGATCGTGGGGATCCTCCAGTATCACGACCTAGCCTTCACCCACATCCCATCGAACGGCCAGCCGAGCGCGACCTTTGGCTACCGGAATTTCGCTGCCATGTATCTCGTCGCCGTGCTTCCGATAGCCTTGTTCGCCTTCCTCTACACGAATTCGCGACCCACCGCCGCCCTGTCTTTCATCACCGGACTCCTTGCAGCGCTCTTCCTTCTCTACACCCGGACGCGTGGAGCGTGGTTGGGCGCATTCGTCGGCACCTTGGGAGCCTTCATCCTCCTCGTCGCCCGGCGCACCACACGCGCGGAGGTGACAGACACAATCCGAAAGACCGGGCAGTTCAAACCTGTGGCCGCCGGCCTCGCGCTCCTCGCCCTCCTCTACCTTGGGCCGATGGCACCGCGATTCACCGACACAGGGCTCCAAAGGTTCGACGAAAAAAAAGCCGACCTGCAGTCAACGATGAAGTCAGCCCTCGCACCTTCCGGCGACCGAGGCCGGCTGGCCATGTGGCAGCGATCGCTTCCTTTGATCTGGGACCATCTGCTCACGGGTGTCGGCCCAGGGCATTGGGAGTTCGCCTACCCTCGTTACGATGGCGGCGCCATGATTCGTCCGGACTCCGCTCCCAAGCGTCCTCACAATGACTTCATCTGGATCGCCTCCGAGCACGGCTTGCCCGGACTGGTCGGGTATCTCATCTTCTTGGCGGCAGTCCTGATCTACGCCATCCGATCGACGGCGAGCGGTCCGGCAGGGCGCAGAGAGGTAACCTACGCTGCAATTGCCATCCTGATCGGGGTCAGCATACATGCATGTTTCAGTTTTCCGAAGGAACAGCCGCAGATCGCGTCGGTGTTCTTCTTGTTCGCGGGAGTCGCTGTTCGCGGGCAGCAGGGACGCTCCCTTCCCGAAATCCCTGTCGCTGCAGCCCTGCTGGTCCTCGGAGCAGTCGGTACCTACATCAACTGGCAGCAACTCAACTTTGACCGTCACTTCCTGCGCGCAATGCTGGCCGAGGATTCGGGACGGTGGCAGGACATGGAACGAGAAGCCGCGGCCGGCCTAGAACTGGGGACCTTTCGTTCGCACATGTATGTCATCCTCGGGAGAGCGCACGAGAAGCAGGGACAACTGGACAGGGCGGGCCACGCCTACGCAAAGGCGCTCAAGATCTTCCCGAACTCCTGGCACGCCCACAACGGATCGGGCGTCGTGCGGAAGCGCCTTGGCGACCACCCGGGCGCGATGGTTCACTATGAACGTGCGCTGAAGATCTACCCGGATGCCCCTTCAGTCCGCACAAACCTCGGCGCTCTCTACCGTGCGATGGGGAACCAGGACCGGGCCGAGACCCAGTTCCGGCGAGTCCTCCAATCTGCCCCCTTGAACGAGGGGGCCAACAACAACCTGGGGAACATCCTGAAGGCACGTGGCGAACTCGACAGCGCCGAAGTCTACTACCGCCGTGTCCTGGATCGGAATCCTGGATTCGCCCCGGCAAACCAGAATCTGGGAGATCTCCTGACAAGGCGGCGGGAGTATCGTGAGGCCATTCGTCACTACCATGCCGCGCTCGAGGCGCACCCACATAACGCGCTCACCATGTGGAGTCTCGGATCGGCCTACGAGTCTCTAGGAGACCTAGGAGAGGCGGAGACCTATTACCGGCAGGCCATCGAGGCCAACCCAAACTTCCCGAGATCTTACTTCAGCCTGGCAACCATGCTGTTCGGCGTGCATCGCTGGCAAGAGACGATCGATCTCTTCGAAACGTTCCTGACCATGTGGAAAGGCGACCCAAAATTCCGGACCTTCGCGGAGGGCCGCATCAAGGCCAGTCGCGACTGGATCCAGCGGATAGAAAAGAAATAGCCGTTCCCCGAGGGCGGGAACAGCCGAGCAAAGATGCTACTCGAGAGGAGTGTCTAGAATCGGAGACGCCGTGCTCCGTCGAAGCGTCTGACGCACTGCTCCTGATACTCAACGACGAGGAGAGAGAGAACGAACAAAACCAGGGCCGAAAAGGCGACAAAAGGAACGAGCCAGAAAGCCACGGGAACCTCCAGAAAACGTTATAACAGCGCAATATTCAGTGTATCGGCCGGAAGAGTCCCAATCTTGATTCCCAGAAAATGCTTGTATCTGTGGGGCCCTACGGATAGATTGTATACGCTCAACTGGAAAATGGACGCCCAGGAGGTTTGTTAGTGCCCAAACTGAGATCATCAAAAAAGCGACTGCGCCAGGCGCAGAAGGCCGCTGTTCGCAACAAGCCAGTCCGGTCACGGTTCCGTGGAATCCTCAAGCAGGTCCGCTCGGCCGAGTCGAAGGAGACTGCCGACAGAATGCTGACCGAGGCGAATGCGATCATCGACCGCACGGCGCGCAAGGGTGTGATTCACGCCCGGTCGGCAGCACGCTACAAATCGCGGCTGGCCAAGCACGTCGCGGCGATGTCGTAGTCCCGAGCGGACGAACGACACCAGAAACAGCGAAGCCCCTCGACCGTCGAGCCAATGCTCGGGTGGAGGGGCTTTCCCGTGTGCGATCGTGTATGGATGTGGGCCTTGATCAGCCGAACAGGAACCCACCCAGATAGCGTTCGCCGGTGTCGCAGACCACGCAAACCACGCACTGCTCTGGGGACATCTTCGACGCAAGCCCGACCGCCGCATGTACAGATGCTCCAGACGATATCCCCGCCAGGATGCCTTCCTCCTTGGCCAGCCGTCGAGCCATCTGTCGCGCATCGGAATTCGAGACCGTGACCACCTGGTCAAGAATCTCCTGGTTCAGCACCTCAGGGATAAACCCTGCCCCCAGACCATCGATCTCGGTAGGCCCTGCCTCGCCTCCAGAAAGAACCGCTGAATCTGCCGGCTCTACGGCAACCACGCGGGTCTCCGAATTCGACGCCTTGAGGATCTCGCCTACCCCAGTGATCGTACCGCCGGTGCCAACTCCCGCGACAAACACGTCCGGTGCCCCATACATCTGCTCAAGGATCTCTTTCGCCGTCGTCTGTCGGTGAAACGCGGGGTTGGAGGGATTCTCGAACTGCTTCGGCATGAACGCGCCCTCGTTCTCCTGCCGCAACGCCTCCGCTTTCTCGAGTGTTCCCTGCATCCCGTCGTAGGCGGACGTCAGGATCACCTCCGCCCCATACGCCCTGAGCAGCTTCTGCCGTTCTTCACTCACCCCTTCGGGCATCGTGATGATCAGGCGATATCCCTTCACCGCGGCCACCATCGCGAGCCCGATCCCCGTATTTCCCGACGTGGATTCGATGATCGTCATGCCCGGTCGCAACGCCCCGCGCTCCTCCGCGTCCTCGATCATCGCTAGGGCAATCCGATCCTTCAGGCTTCCACCGGGGTTCGAGGACTCCAGCTTGGCCCAGACTTCCGCCCCAGCGGTTTCACACACCCGGTGAAGCCGGACCACGGGTGTGGCCGCAATCAGGTCGAGAATCGTGTTAACGCGTCGCGCGTGACTCATGACGATGATGCCTGTTCCGCACTAGATGCGGAAAGTAATGTTGGATTGACGCTTCTGATGACGTGTCGACAACTCGGAAAACGTTACTGAAGACAAGACCCCGTCGATAGCGGACTCGACGTCTGCCCAGACCTGACGGAAAAGCTCGTCTGATCCGCTGGTCGGGCGATCCTCTCCCCGTCCGAGCAGGTCCAGCGGACCATCCAGCACAGCAAGGACTTCGCCCACCGTCAAGTCTTCCGGGCGACGGGCCAACTCGTGGCCTCCTCGCGGGCCTCTAACACTGCGAATCAGACCCGACTTGCGCAGTTGGTTCAACAACTGAACCAGATACGACTCCGGAATGTTCTGACTCGCGGCGATATCGGCGCTCTGAATCGTCCCCTTCCCGTATGCTAGGGACAATTCCAGAATCGCCCGGAGCCCGTAATCTGCCTTTGCAGAGACGTTCATGGAAATCCCCCGGTCAGCAGCCTCCTGCGATGGCCGGTACGATCGTCACACTGTCCCCATCCTTCACCTCGGTGTCCGCGCCATCCAGGAAACGGATATCTTCGTCATTCACGTAGATGTTGACGAACCGACGGATCGAACCGTCGTCGTCCACGAGCTTCTCTTTGATACCGCCGTGAGCGGCCTCGAGATTGTCGATCACCTGACCGACAGACGCTCCATCGATTTCGACGTCGGACTGATCGTTCGTGAACTTCCGGAGCGGTGTGGGGATTCGAACACTGACGGGCATTTGGTCCTCCTATGGTTCGGTCTCGGTGACCGAATGAGTCGGTTGTCGGTCAAAGAACTGGCGCGTCTGCTCCACCCAGCGGGGGAATGATCGCGGCGCCCGGTCCTGATTTTGATTGCTTTCTTCGTCGTAGGTAAGCCAACAGTCGAGTTCATCGGGATAGCTACCGATGACGGCAGCATCTTCTGTGGAAGCATACCGATCCGCGGTGACCCCGGCGAGTTCTCCCGACAGGATCGCGTTCGCGATTCCCGCGCCGTCCACCCCTAATCCGCCTCGAGCATCTCCAGCCACGACAAGCCCGAGGTCACGGTCGGCAAGGGGCCGACGGTCGATCGGCACCAGCCCTCCGGTTGCGCCCAGCACCGCGTTCTGGAACACAGCGCCTTCACACTCATACTCACGGACCAGTCGGTTCAAGACCGGTTTCAAGTGTCGAGACCAGCCCCTCGGCAACGCCACGCCGATCTTGGCGGTTCGTCCGCTCGGAATAAACCAGCCGATCCCTCGCCCCTCGTGGACGGGACGCCTGAGTGAAACCGTGTCGAGATCGCGATCCAGACCGACCTCGAACTGCATGGTCGCCAGAAACCGCCGGCGTGAGCCTTTGAGAGATCGCGACACCACTGACGCCGCCCCATCTGCACAGACGATCGCCGCACCCTGAAAAGCTGCCTCGAAGCCGTTCCGCCGGGCGACGAGTACGCGATCCTCTCTCCGAGTCACGAAACCGTTGCACAGGTCCGCACCCGCTTCGAGCGCCTGAATCGCCAGCGTCTTGTCGAAACGGGTGCGATCGATCACGCACGCGTCGACCCCGATCTCTTCCTGGTCTGTCCCGTCGGCCAGCCGAATCGACCGCACGGACTGGATGACCGAGCTCTGATCGACTCCTGCTCGCTCAGGCAACCAACCGGGCACGAATCCCGCGCACCTTGGGGGCTGGCCGACCGAGCGCTTACGGTCGATAATGACGATAGACTTGCCTCGGTCCGCCGCGACTCGCGCGGCGGTGGCCCCGGCCGGCCCACATCCGACAACGATCACATCAAACTGATCCAGAGCCTCACTCCTCGATCGTGAGGGGGAGTCGTTGATCAGACAAGCTTCAGGGGAACTTCCTCGAACTGCGACGTTGCGTCGCTCCAGGCGAACGCCTTACGGTTCTCTATTTTCCGGTCGACAACGGAAACCACAAGATACGTGACCCCCGGATACGCGGGTTCACCGAAGAACTGGGCCGCGTTCTGATCCTCTTCAGAGAAATAGGCATCACAGTCGATGTGCGAATGGTAGATCGCAGAAAGCCGTCCACCGGCATCTTCCGTTTCCTTCAGTACCCTGGCGACCTGCAGATCATCCATGCGATAAGCGGTCTTCACCGTTCGCGGATGGGTTTCCGGGTCCTGCTCGTGAAGTTTGTTTTGGATGTTCTCACAGGGGTGGACGACTGCGTCATCCTCGGCCGTCTGGATAAGCAACCCACAACACTCGTCAGGGTAGTCCTTCAGGGCATGAACTTCGATCCGCTCCCAGGCGGCTGTGTCGACTTCGACTGTAT
>MDTE01074860.1_pt1 | contig 23630 bp, 20 predicted proteins | sample 811231 | NCBI WGS metagenome assembly MDTE01 (sample SAMN05326651, study PRJNA326480) | marine metagenome | isolation source: seawater | place: Indian Ocean: Red Sea | collected 2010 | reverse complement strand
TTTAATATCAATGTCTCCCTCAATGAAACCACTTATTTTTTTGAAATTATTAAATTTAACGTACTCAGGTACAGTAATATCGATATTTATAAATCCTTGAAGTCTATTAATGCCAAGGATATTTTTATCGATTTTTGATAAATCAATTTTTTGAAAATTAGCTAATCCCATAAATTTTTTGTCAAAAATTGTTCCTGAAATATTTCCAACAATTTCATCTCCTTTAACAAAATCGATATTTTCAACTAGTATTTTTCTATTAATTAAATCTATAAAGATATTACCATTAATAAATTCAAAATTAATTAAACTTAAATATTTCAAATAATTCTCTTGATTAATTGAGATTAACATTTTCTCAATTTTTTTAATGTTTAATTCATCTGACTTAATGCTTAGAAAAGACTCATTCAAATTATCTAAATTTATATCACCAGCTAGGGTTAAAAAAATTTTTTCTGAGTCTATCATTTCAAATTTTGATATCTCTATATCATTATCAGATAAAAATAATTCAATATTAGTTTTTTCAATTCCTAAAGAATTTATTAACTCTATTTGCTCGGGATAGGCATTTAGGAGATTAAACTGATTAAAGTTTGATAAAGATATCTTTAAATTTCTCTTACTCAAATTAGATAAATTTAAATCTCCTGAAACTTCGATTGAAGATTGATTATAAGAAAGTTTAAGAGAGTTTATATTTAATAAACCATCTTTAATGGAAGCAATCATATTAAATTCATCAATTTTAAAATTATTTATTAATTCAGAAGGTAATAGTTTTCTTAAAATATTAATAATTTCATCAGAGGAGTTAGATTTCATTTGAATATCAAAATCATTACTTAATATGTTTGAGTCTTTTATTTTTCCTTTAATTTTTATTTTTGTTCCAAGGATAGATTCATAATCCATTTCGTTTAAATTGATCTCACCTTTTTTTATTGAAATATTAAAAATTTTAAGCAATCCATCAGATATTGGGGGGGTATAAATATCAAGACTTAAATTTTTTAATATTTGAAAAATATCTTTAGATGAAAAGTTAATTCCAGTTATTGATATGTCACTATTTAAATAATTTAAGGTATCGATTGCTCCTGACAAATTAATAGTTGTGTCATTATCCATTTTTAACTCAAATTTTTGTATTATTATTGAGTTAAGGGAATATTCACCCTCAATGCTTAAAGAGGAAAAGCTTATTTGTTTAAAATACTTTTGGTATTCATCATCAAGAAGTAAAACTAACTCATTAACATCTAAGTTTTTGATAGAAAAACTAATTTTTTTAATCAAATTATTTTCTATTTGAGTATTAAAAGATATATCTGCCCCTTTATATTTGAAATTATTTGTTCCTATTTCAGTACTGTTTTCATTATTTAAAATATTTATTTTTAGATTTTCTAATTCGTCCTCCAGTAAAACAGGATTTTTTATTAAGCTAGTTTGAACATTCTCTAAACTCGTTTCTTTGGCATCTATAGAAATGTCATTCTCATTAAACAATGAACGCGAAAATTCAACTTTAGGAACAATTAAATTAGCCTTAAACAATGAGTGATTTATTGAAAATAATGATTCACTTAACTCAATTTTTGGAGATGGTAAAAGAAGTAAATATTGTGACTTAGAAGATTTTAAAGAAACTAAACCTTTCGTTTCTAATTCTATTTTTTCATTTGATAGTGCATTGATAGGTAATTTGATAAAACTTAAAACAACTAAAACCAATATTAAAAATAATATAATGGAAGATATAATTTTAATTTTTTTCATTTGTTTCAATATTAGTTATACAAATAAACAAAGTAAGATATGTAAGATAATAATAAAGCTATTGATATTATTTTTCCAGCTAACCTTAGATAAATTATTAAAAAAAATAATATTGAAGTAATTAGAAATAACCACTTATCAACATCTGTTAATAAATCATAAAAGTTTATTTGACCATTTACAAAAATTGCAATTAATGAAATACCAAAAATATTAGCAATATTTGATCCTAAAATATTACCAATAGCTAAAATATTTTGTCTTTTCGTAATAGATATAACTGTTGCAACAACTTCGGGTAAGGAAGTGCCAAAAGCTACTACTGTTATACCTATGGTGGTTTCAGCTACACCAAAAATTTCTGTTAAGGCTTTGGCATTATCAATAAAAAATCTAGAGCTAAAAAATAGGGCTAAAAAAGCAATTACAATTTTAATAATTATTAAAATAGTTAATTGAGAGTTTTTTTCTGAAAAAGAAAGACCTCCTTCTAACGGTTTTTTTAATTCAAAATAAAAAAAGATTATTAAGCAAATAATTAAAATAAAAGCAAATTTAATATCTATATTAACATCAATAATCAATAGTAAGAAAAAAAGAATTGAGAATATTAAAAAAAATTTAAAAGTACTTTTATCTTGTTCTTTAATATTAATTTGGGTAAGAGGGAAAAGCATTATCCCTCCAACTAATAAAATATTTGCTATATTGCTTCCGACTAAGTTTCCAGCAACTATACCCTCTGATTCCAACTTTAAAGCCTGAAAAGTAGCAGCAAATTCTGGAAGAGAAGTACCTATTGCAATAATAAATATCCCTACAAAAATTTCTCTAATTTTAAATATCTGCGATAATATTATTGAATGTTTTATTGCATATTCACATGACCATATCAAGATAGCCAAGCTAATAATCAAACCTAATATGCTTTGAGTCAATTCATCCCCATTTGATCTTTTTTAATTTTTCTTATCTCATTTCTGTAAATAGCTGCTTTTTCAAAATCTAAATTTTCTGCTGCTGATAACATCTTTTTTTCCAACTTTTGTATATGTTTTTCAAACTTACTTGGGCTTAAATCATCTTTATTTGACAAGCTAACAGTATAACTATCTTTTTCATATATACTTTCAATAATTTCTCCAATATTTCTTTTAACAGACTGAGGAGTAATATTATTATTTTTATTATATTCTATTTGTTTTTTCTTTCGATATTCAGTTTCATCAAGTGCAGCGTGAATACTTTTCGTTTTTATATCAGCATAAAGTATAACTTTCCCGTCAACATTTCTTGCTGCCCGACCAATTGTCTGAACTAAACTTGTTTTCGATCTTAGGTAACCCTCTTTATCTGCATCCAAAATTGCAACCAATCCACATTCAGGAATATCCAATCCCTCTCTTAGTAAATTAATTCCAATAATTATGTCAATATCTCCTATTCGCAAGGATCTTATAAGTTTTATTCGGTCTATTGTATCAACATCTGAATGCATGTATTCAGCTTTGTAATTATGTTCTTTAAGGTAATTTGTTAAGTCCTCAGCATTTTTTTTAGTCAAAGTGGTAATTAAAATTCTATTTTTTTGAGTAAGAGTTTTTTGAATTTCTCCCATTAAATCCTCTACTTGGTTTAGAGTTGGTCTGATCTCACAATTTGGATCGATTAAACCAGTTGGTCTGATAATTTGCTCAATATATTTGTTATCTACTTCATCTAATTCCCAAGAACCAGGTGTTGCTGATAAAAATATAGTTGATGGCCTCATCATATTCCATTCTTCAAATTTCAACGGTCTATTATCTAAACAAGAAGGAAGTCTAAATCCGTATTCTGATAAAGTTGTTTTTCTTGAGCGATCACCCAAATACATACCTCTTATTTGTGGAACAGTAACGTGTGATTCATCAATAATTAAAAGTGCATTTTCTGGAATAAATTCATATAAAGTTGGAGGAGCCTCTCCAGGATTTCTCCCACTAAGGTAGCGAGAGTAATTTTCAATGCCAGAACAAGTTCCTGTAGCTTGGATCATCTCTAAATCAAAGTTAGTCCTTTCTTTAAGTCTTTGATGTTCTAACAATTTTTTATCTCGATTAAATTCTTCAAGTCTTATTTTTAAATCACCTTTAATTTCTTGAATCGCTTTTTCAATTCTTGGTTTTGGAGTTATATAATGACTATTAGCAAAAATTCTTACTTCTTCATATTCTTGAATAAATTCTCCAGTTAGAGGATCAAATTCTTTTATTTCTTCAACTTCATCTCCAAAAAAACTTATCCTCCAAGCTATATCTTCAAGGTGTGCTGGAAATACATCTACTCTATCTCCTGTTACTCGAAACATTCCTCGACGAAAATCAATATTATTTCTTTTATATTGAAGATCAACAAGCTCTCTTAAAAAATTCATTAAATTAATTGATTGACCTTTTTTAATTTCTAGAGTCATTTTCGAGTAGGAGTCAACAGCTCCAATTCCATAAATACAAGATACACTGGCAACAATAATCACATCTTCTCTCTCAACTAAAGAACGAGTTGCTGAGTGTCTGAACCTATCGATTTGTTCATTTATGGATGACTCTTTTTCAATAAAAGTATCTGATCTTGGAACATAAGCTTCAGGTTGATAATAATCATAATAACTAACGAAGTATTCAACTGCGTTTTCGGGAAATAGAACTTTTAATTCTTCATAAAGCTGAGCTGCTAAAGTTTTGTTTGGAGCCATAATCAAAGTCGGCCTATTGTATTCTTCAATAACATTTGCAATTGTGAATGTTTTTCCTGAGCCAGTAACACCCAAAAGCACCTGACTTCTTTTATTTTCTTTTAGCCCATTTAATAATTTTTCAATCGCTTGAGGTTGATCCCCTTTTGGCTTATTATCGCTGACTAATTTAAAAGGCATACTTGTAGTTTTTTTTAATAAGTTTATAGATATCTAAGTTAAAAAAAAATGATTTCAAACAGAGTAAACAATATAAAACCATCTTTAACAATAGCCACAAATATTAAAGCCCAGGAGTTAAAACGAGCTGGAAGAGATATTATAGTTCTTGCGGCTGGAGAACCTGATTTTGATACTCCAGATCATATCAAAAATGCTGCTATCAAAGCAATAAATGATGGTTTTACTAAGTATGTACCAGGAAAAGGAACACCAGATTTACAATTAGCTATTCAAAAAAAATTTAAGGATGATAACAATCTTGACTATGACATATCTAACATCACCGTAGGAGTGGGTGGTAAACACATAATTTATAATGCATTTTCAGCTACAATTAACAGTGGTGATGAAGTCATAATTCCAGCTCCTTATTGGGTAAGTTACCCAGATATAGTTATACTAAATGATGGAACACCTGTCATTGTAGAATGCGGAGAAGATTCAGGCTTTAAAATAAAGCCAGAGGATCTTGAGAAAAATATTTCTAATAAAACAAAATGGCTTATGTTAAATAGTCCTAGCAACCCTACAGGCTCAATGTATTCTAGAGATGAATTATTAGAATTATCTGAAATTTTAAAAAGACATAATCAAGTTTATATCTTATCAGATGATATCTACGAAAAGATAGTTTACGATAATAATGTCTTTCATACTATTGCAGAAGTGTGTCCTGAATTAAAAGAAAGGACTCTTACAATGAATGGCCTTTCAAAGTCTTATTGTATGACGGGATGGAGAGTTGGATATGCTGCTGGTCCAACAAATATAATTAATGCAATGAATAAAGTTCAATCTCAAAATGTATCTTCTACAGCCTCAATATCAATGGCAGCTTCCGTTGAAGCTCTTAGTGGAGATCAAAGCTTTATTTTCTCTAACAATGAATCTTTTATTAGAAGAAGAAACTTGGTGGTAAAACATCTTAATGAAACTCCTGGATTATCTTGCAGAACGCCTGAAGGAGCTTTTTATGTTTTTGCCTCATGCAAAGGAGTATTAGGAAAAAAAACTGAGTCTGGAAAGATATTAAATACAGATGGAGATTTCATGGATTATCTTTTAGAAGAAGTTGGAGTTGCAGGTGTCCAAGGATCTGCATTTGGATTAAATGGTTATTTTAGAATTTCTTACGCAACTTCAGACTCTATCTTAGAAGATGCTTGTCAAAGAATTAAAACAGCTTGTTCAAAATTAATTTAGTTTATTATTAGCTATAATTTTTGCGATACGTAGAGTATTAGTAGTACCTACTTTACCAAAAGGCACACCAGCTGTAATAATGATTTTTTCTCCATTTTTTAGTATTTTTCTTTTTTTTGCTACCCTACAAGCCCTATCTACCATTTCAGTTGAAGATGATATTTCATCGACAACATCCATAAAAGTACCCCAAGTAAGTGTGTTTTGACGAGCTACTTTTAAATTAGTAGTGAGCCCAATGAGTGTAACGTCAGGTCTCATTCTTGCTACTCTTAGAATAGATCTCCCCGATTGAGAGAAGGTAGCAATACAATCACACTCCGCAATGCTTGCAATCTCAAGAGCAGCAGTAGCTATTGCTTCAGTTGAAGTTTTTATATGGCCCAAATTATAATTTTGAATATTTGTTAGGTATTTAGGATCACTTTCTACACGCTTAATAATTTTATCCATCATCTCTACGGCTTCTTTCGGATAGTTACCTGCAGCAGACTCAGCTGACAACATTACAGCATCTACTCCTTGGAATACTGCAGTTGCAACATCAGATGCCTCGGCTCTTGTGGGAGTAGGAGAGTCAATCATACTTTCTAACATTTGAGTTGCAACAATACATGGTCGTCCAAATTTTCTGCAAGCAGCAACCATTGTTCTTTGATGTATAGGAACATCTTCCGGGTTAGTTTCAACACCTAGGTCTCCCCTAGCTACCATTATACCGTCACAATTTTCAGTTATTGATTCTATTTCATCCATTGCAGATGGTTTTTCAACTTTAACCATTACTTTAAATTTAGGTGGTATTAACTTTTTTGCAGTTAATAAATCTTTAGTTGTCTGAATAAAAGATAAAGCTATCCAATCTACGTCTAACTTAATAGCAATTTCTAAATCTTTTCTATCTTTTGGAGTGATTATTTTTAAATCTAATTTAGTATCTGGAATATTAAGACCTTTATTATTAGATATTTCACCGCCATCTGTAACAATACATTTAATTGACTTTGGTGTTTTTGATTTTACTCTAAGCCTTACTTTACCGTCATTTACTAAAAGTCTTTGACCTACTGATATTGACTTAAAAATTTCTTTATGAGAAAGATAGACACGCTTGTCATCTCCTTCTTTTTTATTCTGATCAAATGTAAATACTTGATTTTTCTTTAATTGCTCTTTTATATTTTTAAATTTACCAACCCTAAATTTTGGCCCTTGTAAATCTCCTAGTATACAAACGAATCGATCATATTTTTTTTCTAAATCTCTGACTATTTTTACTTTTTTAATGTGATCTTTGTGCTCACCATGACTAAAATTAAGACGAAATACATCTACTCCTGCTAAAAATAGCTTTTCAATAGCTTTTTCTGTTTCACAAGAAGGTCCCAAAGTAGCTACGATCTTAGCTTTACGTTTCCTTAATTTCATTTGATTCACTTAGAAATAAATAAATAACATGATATTAGTAAAATACTATGAGTAAAATAAACAAAGATCACGATAATTTGATCAAAGCAAAAGTTTTAGATCATTTAATAGACCATCTAAGAGATAGAAGCGATGTACAAAACATTGATTTAATGAATTTAAGTGGATTCTGTCGTAATTGTTTATCGAAATGGTATGCAAAATACGCAAAAGAGGAAGGATATGATCTAGAATATGAGGAATCGAGAAAAATTATATACGGAATGCCATACTCAGAATGGAAAGAGAAATTTCAAACTGAAGCATCCTCAGATAAACTTAAAAAATTTGAAGATAAAAAATAATGTCAGAAAAACTACCTAACTGGAATTTAAATGACTTTTATTCATCTATAGAGGACGAACAAATAAACTATGATTTAGAGAATTTTAAAAACCTTAGTCTAAACTTTCATAAAAAATATAAAGATAAACTTTTATCACAAAGTCAAAAATTCGAAAAAATTATACAAGAATATGAAAAAGTAAGTGAAATAGGTGATAAATTAGGAAACTATGCTTTTTTAATTTATTCAACTAATATGAACGAACAAAAAATTGTTCAGTTTTACCAGGGTATAAATGAGAAATTAACTGAAATATCATCTAACTTAATTTTTTTTCAAAATGAAATTAATAATTTTTCAAATGATGATTTTGATAGTCTTTTATCGGGTTCAGGAAAATACAAAAACTGGTTAATTAATTTAAGACGCTATAAGGATCATCAACTAGATGAAAAAAGTGAAAAAATATTCTTAGATAAAAATCTAACAGCTAATTCCTCATGGGTAAGATTTTTTGAAGAGCAAATTAATGATTTAAAATTTAAAATAAATAAGAAAGAGCTTAATAGTTCTGATGCTTTAAATCTTTTATCTGATCATAATGAAAATGTTCGAAAAGAAGCTGCCCAAAGTATTGAAAAAGTCTTTAAAAAAAATGTAAAAACTTTTACCTTTATTACTAATACTCTTGCAAAAGATAAAATTACTAATGACAAATGGAGAAATTTTAAATCTCCATTAGACTCTAGAAATTTAGCAAACAATGTTGAAAAAGAAGTCGTTGATGTTCTTTCTAAAAGTGTAAAATCAAATTATAAAAATATTTCACATAGATACTATGAGATTAAATCAAATTTGTTTGGAAAAAAACAATTAGATTATTGGGATAGAAACGCCCCTTATCCCAATTCACCAAAAAAAATGATTAAATGGGAAGAAGCTAAAGAAATAGTCTTGAAGTCTTACAATAATTTTGATGAAAGCTTTAAAGATATTATCTTATTATTTTTTCAAAAAAATTGGATTGATGCAGAATTGAAATTAGGTAAATCACCAGGAGCATTTGCTGCATCAACTATTCCTTCTATTCACCCTTATATTTTAACTAACTTTCATGGAAAAACTCGTGATGTTATGACATTAGCTCACGAATTAGGTCATGGTTGTCATCAGTATTTATCGTCTAAGCAAGGCTTATTGCTTTCAAGCACTCCACTTACATTAGCAGAAACCGCTAGTGTTTTCGGAGAAATGATGACATTTCGATCTTTATTAGATGATACTGATAAAGAAAACAAAAAATATTTATTGGCATCAAAAATAGAAGATATGATTAATACGGTTGTAAGACAGATTTCTTTTTTTGAATTTGAAAAATTAGTTCATCATGAAAGAAAAAAAACTGAATTATCTCCTGATCAAATTAATGAATTTTGGATGAAGACTCAGTCAGAAAGTTTAGGCCCACATATTAAATTAACTGATAACTATAAATATTTTTGGACATATATCCCTCATTTTATTCATACGCCTTTTTACGTATATGCTTACGCATTTGGAGATTGTTTAGTAAATATTCTAATTCAATTATATGATGAAGGCCTTCCAAATTTTAAAGAACATTATATTAATCTCTTAAAAAGTGGGGGTTCAAAGCACTATAGTGAAGTATTAAAACCTTTTAATGTAGATTTAAAAAATCAAGAAAGTTGGCAAAAGGGTCTTTCCATGATTTTTAATTTAATTGATGAGTTTGAGAATTCTCTATAAATGAAAGAAGAAAATAATTTAGTTTCGAGAGTTAAGCGCTATTCTCAAGTCACTACCTCACTAACTTCTATAGCTACTAAATTAGCAGGAAAAAAATATCTAAACTTTGATCTTAGTGATCAAAAGTATGCAGCTCAAATAACTGAAATTCTTGGCAATTTGAAGGGACCTTTAATGAAAGTAGCTCAATTGAGTGCCACCATACCTGATTTGCTGCCTGAAGAATATGCTCGAAAACTTGCTGAGCTACAATCTAATGCACCACCTATGTCTTGGGTATTTGTAAAAAGAAGAATGAAAGCTGAATTAGGAGATGACTGGGAAAAAAACTTTTCTCAATTTGATAAAGAAGCAAGTTTTGCTGCCTCCTTAGGACAGGTGCATAAAGCAAAATTAAAAAATAGTGAAACTATTGCCTGTAAACTTCAGTATCCTGATATGTCCTCTGCTGTAGAGGCTGATTTGAATCAACTCAAAATTATTTTTAAAATTTATTCTAGCTATAACAAATCAATTCAAATAAGAGAAATCTATAAGGAAATAGAGGCAAGATTAAAAGAGGAGTTAGATTACAAATTAGAACATAAACATTCAAAAATATTTAATTATATTCATAAAAAAAATACATTTATTAATATACCAAAAGTACATAAAAATATTTCCACACAAAGACTTTTAGTAATGGAATTTCTTGATGGAAAAAAATTAATAAATTTTAAAAATTCATCACAAAAAATAAGAAATGATCTAGCCAAAAAGTTATTTATAGCTTGGTATTTTCCTTTTTATAAATACGGCATTATTCATGGTGATCCGCATTTAGGAAATTATTCTGTCGATAAAAAAAATAATATCAATTTGTTTGATTATGGATGTATAAGAATTTTTCCTGCCAAATTTGTAAAGGGAGTGATTGATTTATATTTTGCTCTTAAAGAAGATGATAAACACAAAATTAAATTAGCATATAAAGCCTGGGGCTTTAAGGATATAGATGACAAGTTGATGAATGTTTTAAATAAGTGGGCTTTATTTCTCTATGATCCTATCTTAAAAAATGAAATAAGAAAAATTCAAGATTCTGATAGTGGTATTTATGGTGCTAAAATTGCAAGTGAAGTTCACAAAGAATTAAGAAAATATGGGGGCGTTAAACCTCCAAGGGAATTTGTATTTATGGATAGAGCTGCCGTAGGATTAGGTTCAATTTTTATTCATTTAAGAGCAGAAATTAATTGGTACAAATTATTTCATGAATTAATAAAAGATTTTTCTGTAAAAAAATTAGAAAAAAATCAAAAGACAGCCTTGGCATATTCAAATTCATAATAGATTTAATTGATGGAAAACAATTTTATCTTTGGATAAAAGTATTGAAAAATAATGATTTTTAAGTATTTTCTAATCTTAATAATTTTAAATTCGTAATATAAATGACATAAATTTAAATTTTTGATAATAAATTATCCCCTATCACAAAGGATTAAAACAAAAAATGAATATCGGAACAATTAAAGAGAAAAAGAAGTTTGAAAATAGAGTTTCAATTACACCTGATGAAGTAAAAAATTATGTAAAATTAGGACATCAAGTAGTTGTCGAAAAAAATGCAGGGATACAATCTGGATTCAGCGATAAATCTTACAAAGAAGCTGGTGCATCAATTTCATCTGCAAAAGATATTTTAAACAATTCTGATATTTTACTTAAAATTAATTGCCCCACTTTAGAAGAAGCTAAAAATCTAAAAACCAATTCAATGATAATTTCTCAAATTGATGTCCAAAATGAATCTAACACAATAAAAATTTTTAATTCTAAAAAAATATCAGCATTTTCCCTTGAAAGAGTTCCAAGAATAACAAGAGCACAAGATATGGATATTCTTTCTTCTCAAGCAAATCTTGCTGGATATCACGCTGTTATTGATGCAGCACAAGAATTTCACAGAGTCTTACCTTTATTTATGACAGCAGCTGGAAAAGTCTCCCCAGCTAATGTGCTAGTTATAGGAGCAGGTGTTGCTGGTTTGCAAGCAATAGCAACAGCAAAGAGACTAGGGGCTATAGTTTTTGCAACAGATGTTAGAATAGCATCAAAAGAGCAAGTTGAAAGTTTGGGTGGTAAATTTGTAATGGTAGAAGATGAAGAGTCCAAAAATGCAGAAACAAAAGGTGGGTATGCAAAAGAAATGAGCATTGAATATCAAAAAAAACAAGAAGCATTGTTAGCTGAGACCTTGAAAGAAATGGATATAGTTATCTGTACAGCTCAAATACCTGGAAGAAAAGCACCACTTATTTTAAAAAAAGAAATGCTAAATAATATGAAACAAGGCTCTGTAATAGTTGACCTAGCTGTTGAATCAGGTGGGAATTGTGAATATAGCCAACTTGGTAAGACAGTATCGAAAAATGGCTTAAAAATAGTTGGTCATGCAAATGTACCAGGAAGAGTTGCTAATAATGCTTCAAGTTTATTTTCTAAAAATGTCTCAAATTTTTTAAAGCTTATGAATTTTGAGGACAAAAAGAAATCAGTAATTAATAAAAATGATGAAATTATAAAAGCTACTTTGATTTGCTCAGCAGGAAAAAATTTAATTAAATAAAGGAGAAGAGAACATGTCTGAAATTTCAAACCAATTAGAAAATTTATCTTTTAAAGCTCAGCAACTTGCTGACCAAGCTAACCAGTTAGCCTTTAAGGTAGTAGAAAGTTCTGGTGGTCATAGCGACTTCATCGTTTTTGGAATAACTGTTTTAGTTTTAGCTTGTTTTGTAGGATACTATGTTGTTTGGTCAGTTACTCCAGCTCTCCATAGCCCACTCATGGGTGTAACAAATGCTATTTCATCTGTGATTATTGTTGGAGCTTTGTTAGCTGCTGGTCCAATGGATAGCACAATTTCAAAATATTTTGGTTTAGTTGCTGTATGTTTAGCTTCCGTTAACATCTTTGGTGGGTTTGTTGTAACTAACAGAATGTTATCGATGTTTAAGAAGAAAAGTTAGGAATTAGGAAATGTCAAATTTAACATCCTTTGCCTATTTAGTTTCTTCAGTTTTATTTATTTTATCTTTAAGAGGTTTATCTCATCCTACAACAGCTAGAAGAGGTAATTTCTATGGAATAATTGGTATGACTATTGCTATAGTCACTACTTTAGCCAACCCCGGCGTTTTAAGTTATAAAGAAATCGGTGTAGCAGTTGTCATTGGTGGTCTTATAGGAAGTGTCATTGCAGTAAGAATTCAAATGACCGCTCTCCCTCAATTAGTTGCAGCATTTCACAGTTTAGTTGGTTTAGCTGCAGTTTTTGTTGCAGCCTCTGCTTTTTATAATCCAAGTGCCTTCAATATAGGAACTGTTGGTAACATTCCTCTTGGTAGTTTAATTGAAATGGCCATAGGAACAGCTATTGGTGCTGTGACATTTACAGGTTCAATTATAGCTTTTGGAAAACTTCAAGGTTTTGTCTCAGGCAATCCTTTAGTGTTTAAAGGTCAACATCTTTTAAATTTATTATTAGGTCTTGCAATAATTGGCCTTATTGCAAAGTTTTGTATTGACCAAAATCCACAGTTCTTTTGGTTAATAGTCGTTGCTTCTTTTTTAATTGGTGTTTTATTGATCGTGCCTATTGGAGGTGCTGATATGCCAGTAATCGTATCAATGCTAAACTCATATTCAGGTTGGGCAGCAGCAGGTATTGGATTCACATTATCTAATAATCTATTAATTATAACAGGTGCTTTGGTTGGATCTTCAGGTGCTATTTTGAGTTACATTATGTGCAAAGGTATGAATAGATCTTTTTTAAATGTTCTACTTGGTGGCTTTGGAGGCGAACAAGCCGCTAGTGTTGATGGGGTTAAAGATGATCGTCAAGCTAAACAAGGTAATGCAGCAGATGCCGCTTTCATGATGAAAAACAGTAAAACTATTATCATTGTTCCTGGTTACGGAATGGCTGTCGCTCAAGCTCAACATGCTTTAAGAGAAATGGGCGATCTTCTCAAAGCCTCTGGTGCAGAGGTTAGATATGCTATTCACCCAGTTGCTGGAAGAATGCCAGGCCATATGAACGTTCTTTTAGCTGAGGCTAACGTTCCTTATGATGAAGTTTTAGAATTAGATGAGATTAATAGAGATTTCTCTGAAACGGATGTAGCTTTTGTAATTGGAGCTAATGATGTTACAAATCCAGCAGCTAAGACAGATAAGACAAGTGCTATTTATGGTATGCCAATATTAGATGTTGAAAACGCTGGACAAGTATTTTTCGTAAAACGTGGAATGGCAAGCGGTTATGCAGGTGTTCAAAATGAACTGTTCTTCCGAGACAACACATTGATGTTGTTTGGCGATGCCAAAAAAGTTTGTGAAGATATAATTAAGGGATTAGAGAATTAATCGAACTTTTTTTTACGCATAAGCTTTTTAAATCTTTTAATTGATTCGGCTTTCTCACGAAGCTTTCTCTCAGATGGTTTTTCGTAATTTTTTCTGAGTTTTAACTCTTTAAAAATACCCTCTCTTAAAAGCTTTTTCTTTAGTACACGAATCGCAGCTTCTACGTTATTATCTCTAACTTGAACTTCTATTGTCAATCTAGTAACCTCATAAAGGCGTAAGTTATATATAATTATGAAGTCAAAGCAAGAAAAATTAGCCAAACTCTTTATACAAGAAGTCCCAAAATACGGCTGGTCAAGAGAGACCCTTCTCCATTGTGCAAAAAAACAAAGAATTTCTACTCCCAATTTGGCTCTTTTGTTTCCATCGTTTGAATATGATGTATTGAAATTTTTAATTGCTCAAAATAATAGTTTAGTCGAAAAGAATTATAATTCTTTCAACAATTCACGTTTGAAGACAAGAGATAAAATCAAAACTATTTTAGAGTTAAAGTTTGATAGTAATGAATATTTAAAAAAAGCATTACCTGAAATGTTAAAGTTTTTACTTCGACCAGGTAACATATTTATGTCTATCAAATTGCTTCATGAAAATAGTGATTTCATATGGAAACTTGCTGGCGATAAATCAAATGATTTCAACTATTATTCAAAAAGAGGACTTCTCTCTATGGTTTATCTAGCCACACTGATTTATTGGTTAAACGATAAATCAACAAAAGGCATTGGCACAAAAAATTTCATTAGTAAATCTGTTGATGGAATTGTAGACGGTGTTTCTCGTTTAAAACAATTAAGTATGCTTCAAACTTTAGCTCAAAACTTCTTCTCTAGATTCAATACTAGTAAAACTTAAAACTTATCTCTCCAACCCCTCATTATTTCAAGATGTTCAGTCAAGGCTTCAAATGAGACAGCTAATTCATAAACCAAAGTTATCAAAGCTGCCAGCACTAAAACTAAATATAGACCAAAAATTAAAGATGATAAGAAAGCAAATTTCATAAGCAGAAATAATAAACTTGTACATAAAGCTATTCCTCCAAAAAGAGATAGATATAAGGTATACCTTAATAATCTGAGTCTTTTTTCATAATGTGATATATGAAAAGAATACTCATCTTGGTTATTGAATTTTAGTTTCTGATTTTCAATATTTGCTCTTGAGTCTCTGATCAATTTTGCAAGAGTCGCATACCTTGCAATAACTAAGGTAATATAAATAGTGCAAGCAAAAAACATAGTCCCATATAGATTTATGTTATTGCTAAAAAGTTCGAAATTAAGCATTATTAAATTATTCTTAGGGTCTTGCTGTTAAGCCTCCATCAATTATTAGTTCTGTACCAGTTATATACTCACTTTGATCACTGAGCAAAAAAAGAATTCCCTCTGCTATGCCTTTAGGTTGAATGATTTTTTTGATCGGCATAAAATTTTTTAGGTTTTTTTTTGCATTTGGTATTTTTTTCCATCTATCTTGCATTGGAGTCTCGACAGCCCCAGGTAAAATACAATTACTTCTTATATTAAATTGACCAAATTGAATTGCTAAAGATTTAGAAAGTCTAATCATTGCTGCTTTGCTTGCACCATAAGCATCTTGGGGTTTGTCATCACCAGAAAGAGCATCAACAGAAGAAATATGTACCATAGATCCAAATTTATTTTTTTTCATTAATGGAATTATTAACTTTGATAATAAAACCATTGTTTTAAGGTTTATATCAAATACTTGATCCCATATTTCAAGATCTAAATCTACAGCAGAAATATCTTTACCGAACCATAATACTCCAGTTGTATTTACTAAGTAGTCAATTCTTTTATATTTTTTTAGAAAATCTTTAATTGTAGAAGATAGCTTCTTTTCATTAACAAGATCAATTTGTTGATAGGAAACATTCTTATTTTTAAGAATTTTACTAGTTGGTTTTTGTATATCCAAGGCAAGGATTTTTACCTTATATTGAAGGAGTAGGGAAATTGTAGCTAGCCCTATACCTCCAGCAGCACCTGTGACTACAACAGTTTTGCCTTTTAAGCTCAATTGCATATCAAAAAATTAAATAAATATTTTAATTAAGTAAACATAACAATTTAAAGAATCCCATTGACTTTTTAGGCCCAAATTTTCATTATAAGTGAGTTTAACGGGGGAAAGAATGACCATACAAAAAACAATAACACCAATAAATAATAGTGTTTACATAGAAAGACCCATTGCTTCAGTTAATGAAATCAATGATATTTTAGACAAATCCTATAAAAGTTTTTCAGATTGGAAAAATACTTCTATTGAAGACCGTATAGTCATTATCAATAAATTTGTTGATAATTTAATTTCTCTAAAAGAGGAAGTATCAAAAGAAATTTGTTGGCAGATTGGAAGACCAATATCTCAATGTGGTAACGAACTAAGAGGATTTGAAGAGCGGTCACGTCATATGGTTGAAATAGCTAAAGAGTCACTAGAGAATATTCCAGCAAGAAAAAATGATGAATTTGATAATTATATTTATAAAGCTCCCCTTGGTGTAATTTTCATCATGGCACCATGGAATTATCCTGTCATTACCGCAACAAATACAATTGTCCCAGCCTTGTTAGCTGGCAATACTCTTGTTCTCAAGCATTCTTCTCAAACTCCTAGGTGTGCGGAGTTAATTAGTAAAGCTTTTGAGGGAACCGGTCTACCAGAGGGTGTATTTCAATACTTACATACTAACCATCAGGCATGCGAAAAAATAATCTCTGATAAAAGATTAGCTCATGTAGTCTTCACAGGTTCAGTTAGAGGAGGACAAGAGGTTAAAAAATATATTGGCACAAGATTTATTAATGCAGGTCTTGAACTTGGTGGAAAAGATCCAGCATATGTTCGATCAGATGCAAATTTAAATCATGCAATTGAAAATTTAGTTGATGGTGCATTATTTAATTCTGGTCAATCGTGCTGTGGTATAGAAAGAATTTATGTTGATCAATCTGTTTATAAAGATTTTATAGATGGATTTAAAAGTATTACTGAACAATACAAATTAGGTGACCCATCTTTAGAAGAAACTAATCTTGGACCAGTCGTTCGTTTATCAGCTGCAAAGTTTATTCGCGATCAAATGCTCGAAGCTGAAAAACAAGGTGCTAAAAAATTAATTGATGAAACTAAATTTTCAATTTCAAAAGAAGATAACTGCTATGTAGCTCCACAAGTTATGATCAACGTGGATCATTCAATGAGATTTATGATGGAGGAAACATTTGGTCCTGCTGTTGGAATTATCTCTGTTAAGGACTCGAAAGAAGCACAAAAATTAATGAATGACAGTCCTTATGGTCTTACAGCTTCTATTTGGACAACAGATTTAGACTTTGCGAAAGATTTTGGAAGAAATGTTGAAACAGGTACTTTCTTTATGAATAGATGTGATTATTTAGATCCAGCCCTTGCATGGACAGGTGTGAAAGATACTGGAGTGGGTTGCTCTCTTTCAGTCTTGGCATTTGATCAATTTACTAGACCACAGAGTTTCCACATGCGTAAAGTAGTCTAGGGGGATCGCGTAGACATTAATGACTATTATGTTAGCTTAATATCATGCCTTTGGTTTTTATTCTTTATGTAAAACTCATAGATAGAATTACTGATGTAATAGGTAGAATAACTATGTACACCGTCTTTGTAATGATGGGTATTTTGGTTTTATCTTTTGTCACAAGAAACATAATAAATTTTCCCTTACTTTGGATAATAGAAATGGCTCAATTTATTATGACTGGATATTATTTAATGGGCGGAGCTTACTCTATGAAAGAAAATCAGCATGTCAGAATGGATTTAGTTTACGGAAACTTATCAGAAAAAAACAAAGCCAGAATGGATTTATTTACAAGTATTTTCCTTATTTTTTATCTAATAGTTTTATTGATCGGTTCATATAATAGTTTGGTATACACACTTGAAACAAACAAAAGATTATTTACTGCATGGGCCCCATATGTTTGGCCAATAAGCAGTGTAATGTTTCTAGGAATTCTACTTATGATACTTCAAACTTTTTCAACAGTTTTTAAAGATTATGCAAAAGTTAAAGGAATTAAAATTTAATGTTAGCTGAATATTTTAGTTACGAAGCAATAGCTATTTTAATGTTTGCTACTATGTTAGTGATGCTTTTGACAGGGCAGCGTGTTTTTGGAGCTATAGGTTTTGTAGCAGCTGCAGCTGCAATGTTGTTGTGGGGAGATGGTGCTGTAGAGATGCCTTTTACAGCATCGTGGAAGCTTTTCAAATGGTACCCAATGCTTACCCTTCCTTTATTTATTTATATGGGGTATATGATTTCAGAGTCTGGAATAGCCGATGACTTATATCAAATGTTCCATGTTTATTTTGGCGGAACTAGAGGTGGTCTTGCTATTGGTACAATGTTTATGATGGTAGCTATTTCTGCAATGAATGGCTTAAGCGTTGCTGGAATGGCAGTTGGTGCAACTATTGCTTTACCTGAAATGCTAAAACGAAATTATGACAAGCGGATGATTAGTGGAGTAGTCCAGGCCGGTAGTTCGCTTGGAATATTAATCCCACCGAGTGTGGTATTAGTCCTTTATGGAATGATTGCGAGACAGCCAGTAAGTAAACTTTGGCTTGCCGGATTAATTCCTGGATTGATCATGGCAACTCTTTTTATACTTTACATCTACATAAGATGTCGTCTTCAACCAGAGCTGGGACCGGTACTGCCTGAAAAAGAGAGAAAAATGCCTTTAATTGAAAAAATAAAATTGCTGAAAGCAGGAATAGTTCCTTTTGCAATTTTCTTTGTTATGACAGGTTTATTTATTATGGGTATTGCAAGTTTAGTTGAATGTTCCGCAGTTGGTGCTTTGGCAGCAACTATAGCAGCATGGTCAAAAGGAAGATTAAATTTAAGAGTAATAGAAGATGTTTGTAAAAAAACCTTAGGTGTTTCTTGCATGTTTATGTGGATCATTTTAGCCGCTTTATGTTTTGGCGCTGTGTTTGATGGAATAGGTGCGGTTAAAGCAATTGAAACACTTTTCATTGAGAGATGGAATTTAAGCCCATGGGGAGTTTTAATTATGATGCAATTGTCATACATTCTTATGGGAATGTTTTTAGACGATACAGCCATGTTAGTAATTGTTGCCCCACTTTATGTTCCGCTAATTATAGCTTTGGGCTTTGATCCTATTTGGTATGGTGTTTTATACACGATCACTTGTCAAATTGCTTACATGACACCCCCTTTTGGTTATAATTTATTTTTAATGAAAGCAATGGCCCCAAAAGAAATTACATTAATTGATATTTATCGATCAATCATACCTTTTGTATTAGTTATGTTATTTGGTCTGATAATTATGATGATGTTCCCACAAATCGCTTTATGGCTTCCGGCCACTATATTATCTTAAAAAGTCAATAATTAATTACTATTTATAATTATAAGAAAATTGAATATAATTTTAATTGGAGGAAATTAATAAATGTCGACAAAAAATAAATCAAAAATCTCTCCATCTTCAAGGAGAGGCTTTTTAAAAAAGGCAGGCCTAGTCTCTGCTGCTGCTATTGGTGCTACAGCCGCTAAAGCACCATATGTATATGCAGCTTCTAATCCAATTAAATGGAGGCTACAGACTTACTCGGGCGCACCTTTAGGAGCTCACGTTGTTCTTCCTCAAATAGAAGCTTTCAACAAAGCAGCTCATGGTGAAATGGAAATCGAGTTGTACTACGCTGACCAGCTAGTTCCAACTGATGAGTTATTTAGAGCTATGCAAGCAGGCACTATAGATGCAGTTCAGTCAGACGATGCAACAATGGGATCGCCTGTAGACATCTCAGTTTTTGGTGGGTATTTCCCTTTTGCTACTCGTTATAGCTTAGATGTTCCAGCAATGTTTAGATACTACGGTCTAGATAAAATTTGGGCTGAGGCTTATGGCGAAGTAGATAATGTTACTTGGTTAAGCACAAGTGCTTGGGACCCTTGTCACTTATTTACAGTTAATAAGAAAATAGAAAAGCTTGAAGACATGAAAGGTCTGAGAGTTTTTGGTGTTCCTACCGCTGGTCGTTTCTTAGCACAATATGGATTAATTCCAGTTATTGTTCCTTGGGATGATGTGGAAGTAGCAATGCAAACTGGTGAACTTGATGGAGTTTGTTGGTGTGGATTTACAGAAGCTTACGAAGTTGGATGGGCTGACATCTGTAATTATGCTTTAACTAATTCTGTTACAGGTGCTTGGTTTGGTTCTTATTTTGCAAACTCTGAGAGTTGGAATAAACTTTCACCTAAGTTACAAGAACTTTTCAAAATGTCTATCGATCAATCTCACTATTACCGACAAGTATGGTACTGGGGTGGTGAAGCAGACCTTCGTGTAAACGGTAAAAAGATGGAATTATCGAGTCTTCCTGCCAATGAGTGGGCTGGCGTTGTAAAAGATGCTGAGAAGTTCTGGGATGATGTAGCTGCTTCTTCTCCAAGAAGTGGCAAAGTTGTTGAAGCATTTAAATTATATGCAGCAACAATGGAAAAAGCAGGATATCCTTACAGATAATAAAATTATATCTCACCCCTTCTTTGTATGGGGTGAGATTACCAATTTAATTGTTTAGTTTTATCTTATGAGCATTACTTTTAAAGAATTAGAAAAAAAAATTAAATCAAAAGAAATAGATACAGTTTTAGTATCACTATCTGATATGCAAGGACGTTTGGTTGGGAAGAGAGTGACAGGTAAAGCTTTTTTAGATTACGTTCACAAAGAAACACATTTTTGTAATTATCTATATACGGTTGATATGGATATGTATACAGTTCCAGGTTTTAAGTCATCGTCTTGGGAGACAGGTTATGGAGACATGACTGTTAAGCCAGATCAAAACACAATCAAAATCCTTCCTTGGTTAGAGAAAACCGCTTTGATACTTGGGGATGCTTTTGAACATGATGGCAAAACTCCTGTTTCACATTCTACTAGACAAGTTCTAAGAGAAGCTATTAACAAAGCTAACAAAATGGGATTTGAGCCTATGCTAGGTTCCGAATTAGAATTCTTTCTTTTCAAACAAACGTATGAAGAAATACATTCTAATCATTATAAAAATTTAAAGGAAACATCATGGTACATAGAGGACTACATGATATTTCAAACTACGAAAGAGGAGCCTTTTAATCAAGAGTTAAGAAATAGCTTATTAGATTCTGGAATATATGTTGAGTGTACTAAAGGAGAGGCATCCCCAGGCCAGCAAGAAATTAATGTAGTTTTTACAGATGCTCTTAATATGGCTGATAATCACATAATTATTAAAAACGCAGCAAAAGAAATTGCTTTCAAACATGAACGAGCTGCAAGTTTTATGGCTAAATATAATCAAGATGTTTGTGGTAGTTCTTGTCATATACATAATTCTTTATTTGATAAAAAAACAAAGAAAAATATTTTCTCTGACTCAAAAGATAAATACGGTATGTCTAAAGTTTTTAAAAGTTATGTAGCAGGACAAATTTTATTTTTAAGAGATTTATCTATTTTTTTAGCACCTAATGTCAATTCTTATAAAAGATTTCAAGAAGGTTCTTTTGCCCCGACTACTGCTGCTTGGGGAATTGATAATCGTACAGCCGGTTTTAGATTAGCAGGTCATGGAAGCTCAATTAGAATTGAGTGCAGAGTTCCAGGAGCAGATGTTAATCCTTACCTTGCATTTGCTGGTTTGATACAAGCAGGTCTGTATGGCATTGAAAATAAATTAGAACTAGAAGATCCTTTGTCAGGAAATATATATCAAAATAAAAAAGCAAAGAATGTACCCGGTACCTTACGCGAAGCCATAGATCTGGCAAAAAAATCTAAATTACTTACTCAAATCTTTCACGCAGATGTGCTCGAACATTATATTCATGCAGCACAATGGGAGCAGTCTGAATATGATAAATCAGTTAATGATTGGGAACATCGCCGCTATTTCGAGAGAGGTTAATAAGGAGCAAACATGCAAAATATGAATTGGAATTACCCGACCAATGTCTGGTTTGGAATTGATAGATCTAAACAAATACAAGATGCTTGTAATAGTTTAGATATTAAAAACCCCTTAATTGTTACAGATCCAGGATTATTGCAAACTCCTATAATCGATGAAATTAATAACAACTTATCTTCAAAAACAAACGTTTATTCAGATGTTCAAGGTAATCCGACAGGTTCAAATGTTACCAATGGAGTTAAAGTGTTTTTAGAAGGTAATCACGACGGTGTAATTGCTATAGGCGGTGGTTCTGGGATGGATGCAGGAAAGGGTATAGCATTTCTTGCACATCAAACTAGACCTCTTTGGGATTTTGAAGATATTGGAGATTGGTGGACTAGGGCAGACTCATCTGTGATTAAACCAATTATAGCTATTCCGACTACAGCTGGAACGGGATCGGAAGTAGGTAGGGCAGGAGTTTTTTTGAATGAAGAAAACCAAAAAAAGAAAATTATCTTTCATCCAAAAATGCTACCACAAATTGCTATCTTAGACCCCTCTTTGACTGTCAACCTACCTAAAGGTATAACTGCTGGAACAGGAATGGATGCTCTAGCACATTGTATTGAAGCTTACTCCTCTCCTTTTTATCATCCAATGGCAGAGGGAACTGCTATTGAAGGGTTAAGATTAGTTAAGGAAAATCTTCAAGAAGTTTATCATAATGGTAGTAATATAGAAGCAAGAGCTCATATGTTAGTTGCTTCAATGATGGGCGCAGCATCTTTTCAAAAAGGCTTAGGAGCCATTCACTCCATTACACATCCAGTGAACTCTCTTTATCATACCCATCACGGCACAACTAATGGAACAGTAATGCCGTTTGTTTTAAATTTTAATAGGACTGTCATTGAAAAAAAATTTGAGAGATTAGCTAACTTTTTAAATATACCTAATGGTTTTGAGGGAATAGTAAATTGGATAATTGATTTAAAAAAAGAAATGGAAATACCCGAAACACTTAAAGACATGGGTGTCAATTCAGGAGATGAAATAAAATTAGCTCCTTTAGCTCAAGAAGACCCTAGTACTGGAGGAAACCCTCTTGAAATGACTGAAGGTAAATTTCAGCAGCTAATCCTTAATTGTATAGAGGGAAAATATTAGATTTTCAGAAACTGTTTATGTGCTTTCTTTGAAACACATGCAACAACATCACCATTGGATTTAAAATCTAGGGCTTTCCCTCTCCAATCAGTAATAACACCACCAGTTTCTTCAATTACATTCACAAGCGGGAGATAATCAAAAGGTTTTAAGAAAGATTCAACAACTAACGGAATTCTTTTTTCAGCGAGTAATCCATATTGAACACAGTCACCACCCAAAGTGACATACTGGGTTTTTCTTACAAGATCGTTATATTTCTTATTTTTACTTATAGATTTGTAAGCAGTCATACCGGATGTGCTAAAAAACAAATCTTTTAATGGAAGGTTTATTGCGTACTTTTTCATTTTTTCCCCATTACAATAGGCGCCGTTATCTCTTATGCCAATCCATCTTTTCTTTAATTGAGGACTGTTTATTATCCCAAATAAAGGCAAACCCTCTCTACATAAAGAAATTAAAGTTCCAAAACACCCATTCCCATTTATAAAATTTTTTGTTCCATCAATAGGGTCAATCACCCAAACATAAGAAGAGTTTATTTTTTTATTT
>MDTE01173886.1_pt1 | contig 23633 bp, 20 predicted proteins | sample 811231 | NCBI WGS metagenome assembly MDTE01 (sample SAMN05326651, study PRJNA326480) | marine metagenome | isolation source: seawater | place: Indian Ocean: Red Sea | collected 2010 | reverse complement strand
TGTGCGGCTCCGACGGCGGACCGGGGTTGTGTCCGGTCTGTCGAGATGAGATCGGGGACGGGGCGGGGCGGCGGTGTGGCCGCTGCGGACAGCCAGCCGGACCGCGGCTCCATTCGAATGTTCTGTCGGAATGTGTCCACTGTCGCGGCCGACAGTGGGCGTTCCAAGGTGTCGAGAGGCTGGGACTCTACGAGGGAGTCTTGCGGGAGGCGTGTATCGGCGGCAAGTCCGATGGTGCCGAGCCTTTGGCGGCGGCGTTGGGCGAGTGGTTCTGGGAGTGTCGGGGTGAGGCGCTGGAACATCTGGACGTGGACTTGGTCGTGCCGGTGCCCCAGCACTGGACCAAACGGATTGCCGTGGCGCACAACCAGGCTGAGACACTTGCCGGGGTGCTGGGACGGTGCTTGCGTGTCCCCGTGGGCAGGCATATACTCCGCAAAGCACGCCGGACTCCCGACCAGTCGAGTCTGTCGGCTACCAGGCGCCGAGCCAATCTCGGTGATTCGTTTTGCGTTTGGCGACGCCGCAGGATCGATGGAGTTCACGTGTTGCTGGTTGACGATGTCCTGACAACCGGCACGACGGCTCACCAGGCCGCCCGGACGCTGAGGCAAGGGGGGGCTGACCGGGTCAGCGTGGCTGTTGTGGCCGTTGTGTCAGTGACCGCTGACCGGTCGCCGGTCTGTCCGGTTGCCGATTGATCCGTTTCCTTGTGAGTCGACGATGGCACCGAACTCCAGTGGCGATGGCCCCACCACGCGTCGATCGCGTGGCCCGGGAGTTCTCATCCGGAACTTCCTTGGCGGCGTTTCGATCAGCTTGCCGCTGATCCTGACGGTGGTGATCCTCCTCTGGCTCGGGCAGGGGGTCTACAGCTACATCGTGCGGCCCATCAGCGTCAGCGTGCAGTGGGCCTATGCCGGCAGCCTGAACGAATCGGTGAGTTTTGATCCCGGAGAGTTCCGCCTGCTCGATGAGAGCGAATACGAGGGGGTGGGGAAGAACAACCGAATCGAACGGCAGGATCTGCCCAAGCTGTACAAGCTCCGGGAGGATCCGTCCCGGGAGTATGTGGTGATCAACGGCGAGGCCGTGCCGTTTGAGGATTATCACTTCGTCGTAAAGAACACGACGCCCGCCGAGATGCCCCGCAGCAGCAGGGGCATCTACATGTTCATTGCGACCGAACAGCACTTCCGCGGTCAGGTGACGCTGAGCATCGTTGCGTCGTTGATCGTGATCATCTTGTTGTTTTTCCTCGGAACATTGTTCACCAAGGGGATGGGAGGCTGGGCCGTGCGGAAATTCGAATCCGCATTCGTCGGTCGGGTCCCGCTGGTCAGCAACGTCTACTCGTCGGTCAAGCAGGTCACCGATTTTCTTTTCACCGAGCGGACGATCGAATACAACCGGATCGTGGCGATCGAATATCCACGCAAGGGCATCTGGTCGCTGGGTTTTGTGACCGGCGAGAGCCTGCTGGAGATGACCGCATCGGCCGGTGTGCCCCTGGTCAGTATCCTGGTGCCGACATCGCCGATGCCGGTAACCGGGTACACGATCAACGTGCCCAAGAACGAGATCATCGATCTGAACATGACCATCGACCAGGCCTTCCAGTTCTGCATCTCGTGTGGTGTCCTGGTCCCCGACAATCAAAAGGTGACTCCCGAGTCGTTGCAGCAGGCGTTGACTCAGCGGTTGACAGGCGATGACAGTCAGCCGGTGGTGACCCGTCCATCGGAGGGTCCTGGTGTGGCCGAGGATGCCACGGGAGAGCCGGTGTGAGCGATGCGGTGATCCGGATCGCCACGCGAGCCAGTCGGTTGGCGCTCTGGCAGGCTCGTCACGTTGCCGGCCTGCTCGAGTCGGCTGAGCCGGGCGTGGTGGTGGAGCTTGTGGAGGTGAGCACCGAGGGGGACCGTGACCGTGTCCAGCGTCTGGATGCGATGGGCGGGACCGGAGTGTTCACCCGAGAAGTCCAGGTTGCGGTGCTTGACGGCCGTGCCGACCTCGCTGTTCACAGCCTCAAGGATCTGCCGACGGAGGCCGTTGATGGACTGCTGTTGGCATCGGTGCCCGAACGCGGCAGGTCCGGCGATGCGGTGATCGTGGGTCAGCCGGTGTCGGAGGTGGCCGAGGCCGACGGTGGTCTGGAGGTGCTGGCGACCGGTGCAAAGGTGGGGACGGGGAGTCCGCGTCGCCAGGCTCAAATCCGGCATCGTCGTCCCGACCTGCAAGTGGTCGGTATCCGAGGCAATGTGGAGACCCGTCTGAGGAAGCTGGAGGAAGACGAATACGACGCAGTGGTGCTGGCCGTCGCCGGGCTCGAGCGACTGGAACTGGCCGAGCGGATTACGGCGGTTCTGGATCCGGATGTCGTGCTGCCGGCTGTCGGACAAGGGGCACTGGGCCTGGAGTGTCGCGGCGACGATGCCGAAACGATCGCACGACTGGAGATGATCGGTGATCCGGCAACACATCGGGCCACCGCGGCCGAACGAGCCATGTTGTCTCGTCTGCGAGCCGGATGTCATGCTCCGGTGGGGGTTCGCACCGGGGAGACCGATGACCGCCTGTGGCTGCAGGGTGTTGTACTTGACTCAGAGGGCACGCGGCGGGTCGAGGTCCGGTCTGAGGCCGAGGCGACAACTGTGGAACACGCCGAGTTACTCGGGCTGGCGGTTGCCGACGAGTTGCTTGCCGGTGGAGCGGCCGAGCTGATTTCCGGGTGAGGACACCTTCGGAGACGGCGAAACCGAAAAATAGGCGTTTTCGGTCAACGGACGATTCTGGTTCTTTCTCCAGAGACGGTGAGGCCGCAACTCGTGGAGGACGTTTGAGGGATGGAGCGCCTGGGCCACCGGATGGTCGCAGCCACAGGCCCAGCCGAGTACCAGAACGATCGACAGGGCGACGCCGAAAAAACGGGCCGCGATCCTGCAGCCAGTGAGGATATGGGTTGCCATCGGGTTGCTGCGGCCAACCAGGAACTGGAGGATACGACGGCCGGGAGGGTAGTCGATTGACGTACGAGGCTCCAAGAGCGTTTGCCTACCAGAGCGTGTAACCGCCGTCGATGACGATCGAGGCCCCGGTGATGTAACGGGACGCGTCGCTGGCCAGGTAGACGGCCAGAGGGCCCATGTCTTCGGGTTGTCCGAAGTCGCCGGCGGGGATCTGGTCGCGAAACGTCGTGATGATCGCAGGGTTCTCGGCTGCCCACTTCACGTTCGGTTCGGTCATGAACCCCCCCGGGCAGATTGCGTTGACGGTGACCTGGGAAGGGGCCCAGTCGGCGGCGGTCGCACGGGTGAAGTGGATCACCGCGGCCTTGGAGGTCTCGTAGCTGCGTCCTCCGATGTCCCGATTGACGACCATTCCCGAGATCGATGCGATGTTGATCACTCGCCCTCCCGAACCCCTCGCCACCATCGCTCCGCCGATCAGCTTTGTGCAAAGAAAGGTGCTGTTGAGGTTCAGGTCGAGAATTCTCTTCCACTCCTCCAGTGGCATGTCAGCGGTGGGGATGTCGATCCGGCGACCGCCGACGTTGTTGATCAGGATGTCGATCGGCCCGTGTTCCCGGAGTGCTGTCTGGCAGGCGGATTCGCACTGGTCCAGCTGGCCCACGTCGGCGGTGATGGTCACCGCCTGCTGCCCTCGCTCGCGAATGTCTGCGGCGGTGGTTTCGAGGCTCTCGGTGTTGCGGCCCACCAGCACCACGTCGGCTCCCGCTTCGGCACAAGCCAACGACATCTCGCGGCCCAGTCCCCGGCTGCCTCCGGTGATGAACAGGCGTTTGCCGTCGAGACGAAATCGGTCCAGGACACTCATGGCGGGTCGCCCTCCTGTGGGAAATTGTCGACCGGGGTCGAACTGGGATCGGGTGCAGTGGATGGGTTTGTCGAAGGAGACTCGGCCAGAAGTGGTACCGGTTGACGTCGGTACAGGTGCACATCCATTTCCTGGATCGTCCAGCAGTCCTGGTGGCTCCAGATTTCCGGGATCGTGAAGGAGGACTCGGTCGGAGTTCGCAACAGCATCAACGCGTCGTCGCTGGTCGTGCCGTCTCGAGCCAGTCTCTGCAGCGACCGGTACAGCGGCGAACGGTCAACCAGGCGAGGGATCATCGCGAATGGGGGATCGCAGAAGACCAGGTCAAATGGCAGCAGGTGGTCGACGTTCTTGGGTCGGAACGAGCAGCGGAGCATGTCGGTTTTCCAGCACAGGTAATCCTCGCGGATCCCGATCTTCTCGACGTTCTTTTTCAGGATTTCGTGGACGCGACGATCGGCTTCGACAAAAACGACCGACCGGGCTCCACGGCTGAGCGCTTCCAGGCCGATGGTCCCCGTCCCGGCAAACAGATCCGCCACTTTGCGATCGGCGACCAGGTCGAGGTCTTCGAGTCGCTGGAACAGGATCTCCTTGAGCAGATCCGGAACCGGGCGAGTGGTGTTACCTGGCGGAGACAGAACCTTGCGTCGTCGATACTGTCCGGCCACGATCCGCAACGCTCAATCCTCCCGAGAACTCACTGTTCGTCGCCCCAAAGGTGACGCGACCCGAGAGAGGCGGCAAGTCCGGCAGAGGAGTTTTCAGCACGATTTTGGACGTCGAAAGAGCAAGTGCATCAAGACCGGTTGATCTAATGGGAATCAAAAGTGGTGGAAAAACGCCGAGGATTCGTTGACAACACGGGGGTTCGTGAGTTTACTACGCCACCATGCAGGCCGCGTTGGCGGTTTGTTCAGGACGTCGAGACAAAGAGAGAGGAGCTCACATGGCCGGAAAAGCGATGACCAAGACCCAGGTTCTGTCCAACTTGGCTGAATCAACTGGGCTGTCGAAGGGACAGATTGAAGATGTTCTCGGTGCAATCGGGACACTGATTGGCAGCGAGTTGAACGCTGGAAACCCCTTCAACGTTCCAGGTTTGATGAAGGTGACGACTCGGGTCAAGGCCGCTGTTCCGGCCGGTCCGCGTACGAACCCGTTTACCGGCGAGACCAAAATGGGCGAAGCCAAGCCGGCTCAGACCATCGTCAAGGTTCGGCCTCTCAAGGGGCTGAAAGACTTGGTTGCGCCACCTTCGGCTGACCCTGCACCTGCTGCCGATGAGTCTTCATCGTTCTAGCAGCTGCAGCGGAGGTCGATTCGTCGCCTTCGGGCTGCTCAGATGCCTCGAAAACGCTGATTTCGGTGGTTTTTTGCCCGAATCGCTGCGCGAGGTTGGCGGCGCTCCGGGAAGGGCGGTTCGGCGTAGGCGGTGATGACGTAAGTCATTGTCAACATACGTTTTCCGGTGTTTTCGTTCCGTTGGGTCGGGGTGGATCCGTCCTTGGGCCGTTGCTCTCGGTGGGCTTGTGCTGCGCGATGACCTGGAGAGCAGGTTGCGAGGTGGTTGACCGGCGTATTCTCCGTTCGTAGAATGCGGTGCGCTTGGATTCGAGTCGTTTTCTGCGGTCTGTTGGCCTCTTTGAGAAGGGGTTGGTGGTCTGAGAAGGGGCCGGAAACCAGGCGAGAACTCAATTGGTCGTTCTTTGGTAGACCTGAGACGGTCGGTGAACGGTCAAACATCACCTCCCGAGAGACCTGCTGATGCTGGTTCTGTCCCGTAAGCGGAGCGAGAGCATCGTGATCAACGAGGATATCGTGATCACGGTTGTGGAAGTCCGCGGTGACAAGGTGCGTCTCGGGATTGAAGCTCCACGGGAAGTTCCGATTCATCGCAGCGAAGTGCACGATGCGATTCGTACGGAGCAGACGGCTGGCGAGGAATCGGATGCTGCGGCCGTGACGACGCCGGAAGGCTGAGATCGCTGTTTGCGGTGATCGCCAGTTCGTCCCGGTGATTTGGCGATGTACGGCTGGAATTGTTCGACGGCCGATTGTGTTGTCGTCGACGCCTTGACATTCCACGCGATGTGCCTAAAGTGTGGCCGAAAACCGACTTGGCCCCGTCGTCTAGTCAGGCTCAGGACTCCGGACTTTCGCTCCGGCAACAGGGGTTCGAATCCCCTCGGGGTCACTTTTTCTTTGGACAGCAACGGCCCGCATTCTGCCGGAGGACGGCGGTGTGCGGGCCGTTTGTCGTTGGGCGTGCGTCGGAGGCTGTAGCCCGTCTCAGGTCAGCCGGATCCAGCGTTTCAGGACCAGGGCCGGGACCAACAATGAGGCGATCAGCAGGGCGGGTGTTGTGCGTCCGGAGGCGGCCAGGGCGAGAGTGGCGTCGATCATGATGAGCGAGAGCAGCAGGATGCCAACTCCGGATTGCACACGTTCGGGGCGTGGATCCCGAATGGCGGCGATCAGTTTCCGGTTGATCGACACCACGATCAGGGCCATCAGTAGCAGGACAGAAATGGAGGTGTCCTGTTGCTGGGCGGTCTGGCTCATTCCGGCGAAGGCGATCAGCGTGGCCAGCCCGATGTTGATCAACAGGACAGCCGCCGTCAGTTGTCCACGGGTACTGGAGCCCGCTTCGTTTCGTGCGAACCAGGTGACACCGGTGATGTAGATCCCCAGACCGGCGGCCACGTGCAATGGGGGGCCGTGGGCGAGGGCCTCCAGTGACCCGCCAATCGTGGCTCCCAGAAGGACATTGAGGCTGCGGCAAGCACCCATCGCCACCGGTCCCAGTGGAGTTGTTTTGAGCAGTCCGTCGTAGGCCAGGACACAAACGGCCAGGCCCAGCGCGACAAGGAGGCCGGCTCTGGACGAACTCCCGTCGGCCGTTGCCGCTGCGACCACCCCACCGATCATCAACACCGTTCCCAGGGTGACGGCTGATGACAGGGTGATTCGACCCGACGGCAATGGGCGGCCTGGCCGCTCGACCGCGTCGCGATGCCGATCGAAGACGTCGTTGAAGACCATCCCTGCGAGGTAGAGGCCAGCGGAAGCGACCAGGAGCAGGCCAAGGGCCTTGGGCGACGTCGTCGCCTCGGCGGGGACGACCAGTTGGGTTCCCAGCAGGATGTCGGCCAGGGCGGTGAAGACCGTCGGCAACCGGACCAGTTGCATCCAGGCCAGCAACGGCGAGGAATTGAGTTGTGTCGACGTGGGGGGCGGTGTGCTCATGAGATGGTCAGCAGATCAGGGTTTGGAGCAGTTCGACGAGTCCCTGTTCGAGTTGATCGATCGCCGTGCGAGTGTCTGCGTCGCCGGGTTCCAACTGTCTGGCGAAACCGTAGAACTTGATTTTCGGTTCGGTGCCGGAGGGCCGGACAGCCAGGGTGATCATCGGGGAATGGACGGGGTTGCTCTCGAAGACGAGGAGGTTGGTCGAAGGGGTCGGCAGTGCTTGGTCGGCACGGTTATCTGGCAGGCTGCGGATTTCGTGGGCCTGGTAGTCCCTGACCCGGCTCCAGGAATGTCCGCCCGTGCTGGACGGCGGCTGGTGGCGGAGCGAGTCCATGGCCCGGTCGATTTGTTTCCGGCCGGATGGTCCGTGTGCAAAAACGGAGTGTTGAAACTCGTCAACCCGTCCGTGTTGCGAGAAGATGTCGTTGAGACGGTGCCAGACAGTGCGGTTTTCGGCGTGGAGTTCCAGGGCGACGTCGGCGACCAGCAGGGCGGCCACGGCGGCGTCTTTGTCCCGGCAGTACGTCCCGGCCTGGAATCCGATGGACTCCTCACACCCGAAGACAAATCCCCTGGGACCTCGGTCTTCCATCTCCTTGGCGATGTGTTTGAAGCCAACCGGCAGGTCGTCCACGGCCTGGACTCCGTGGTTGCGGCAGAGCACTCCCAACAGCGGCGTGGTGACCAGCGTGGTCAGCATGTACGCCCCGGGGGGCCAATCGCGCCGCCCGAGCAGGTGGTCGAGCAGGACGACAGCCAATTGATTGCCCGACATCACTCTCCACGCACCGCCAGGGTCAGGGGCGGCCACGGCAAGTCGGTCGGCGTCGGGGTCGGTGGCCAGGACAAGGACCTGGCCATTTTGATCGGCGGCGGCGATGGCCGGCCCGAAGACCTCCGGGCGTTCGGGGTTGGGCAGTTGGTCGGGCACCGCGGTGAAGTCCCCGTCGGGATCGGCCTGCGGTTGGAACAACTCGACGCCGACGAAGCCGGCCTCGTGGAGCACCGGCAGAACCGAACTGGCCCCGACCCCACAAAGTGGTGTGTAGAGGCCCGGAAGGGTGGCTGGGTCGGGTACCTGGAGATCCGGAGCCGGCGGCCGAGATGCGAGGACGGCCCGGCGGTACGCCTGGTCGATTTCGGGACCGAGCCGGGTGATGTGTCCGTCGGCGATGGCCTGGTCATAGTCCATCGTGGGGATGTCGGTGGAACCGGCAACACACTCGACGATTCCCCTGTCGTGAGGTGGGAGGACCTGGCCACCGTGCGACCAGTAGGCTTTGAAGCCGTTGTCCGAAGGCGGATTGTGTGAAGCGGAGATGACAACGCCGGCGACGCACTCGAGATGCCGGACGGTGAACGAGAGCGTGGGAGTGGCCCGGTGCCCGTCGAACTCGAGCACTTCGAATCCGTGGGCAGCGAAGGTGGTGGACACCAGGCGGGCAAACTCGACCGAGCGGTTCCGGGTGTCGTGAGCGACCGCGATACGGCCGCCTGTGTGCCCGGTGTCCTGGAGATGGCGGGCCAGGCCGTGTGCACTTTCGGCAATGGTCCGCGAGTTGATCGTGGCGGTCCCCAGTGGGCCCATCACTCCCCGCCGGCCCCCGGTGCCGAACGGGATGTCTTCCCAGAACAGCCGGAGCAACTGGTCGGTGTCGTCGGCGTCGATCAGTGCTGCGACGGCCCCGGAAAACTTGCCCAGCGCAGGATCGGTCAGCCAGCGACGGATCCGCTCGGCGACTTCCGGATCGATCCGTCCGTCGGCAACCGCCAGTTCCAATCGCGCCACCGACGACTGCACGGGTCCTGTCCTCGTGGCGCGATGCCGGTGACTATCGTTTCTTCTTGGCCGAACGGCCGGCTTTCTTTTTCGGCGAGGCCGTCTTTTTCGCCCGGGTCTTGGACCCCTTGGACGTCTTTTTCTTCTTGTCACCGCTGAAGATCTGGTCCCAGCCTTCGCGGAAATTGTCGTTGGAGCCGGTGTGGACCGTGTAGCCCGTCATGATGTCGATGCCGTCTGTGTGCCGAAAACAAAGATCGGGGGCTGCCTGTCGCCACCCGTGTCCGGTTCCATTCTTGGAATGGTCCGACAGGGGTCAAGGCCGGTCGCACGGTTTCCCGGTAGCCAAAAAATGTCGATTTGTCATCAATGGCGGGAATTTGGTAGGATCGGGTTCATGACTGGTACGGTTGGTTCACCGATCTCACATCCCCATCTCTCGCGGCGGCAGTGGCTGCAGGCGGGTTCGATCGGGTTGATGGGTCTGACGCAAGCCGATGTCCAGGCGGCTCGTGATCAGAACCGTCGAGCTCCGGTCAAGTCGGTGATCTACCTGTTCCTCTCCGGGGGCCTGGGACAGCACGACAGCTTCGACATGAAGCCCGACGCTCCGGACAACATCCGCGGTGAGTTCGATCCGGTTTCGACTCGGACTCCCGGTTTGCAGATCTGCGAGCACCTGCCGCGGCTGGCCGACTGCAGTGACAAGTGGGCGGTGGTCCGTTCCCTGTCGCATTCGACCAATGGCCACTCGCTGGGTCACCACATCATGCTGACCGGGCGGAGCGACACCCCGCGCGGCTTTTCGGGCAACAAGCCCCAGGCCACCGATCACCCGTCGATCGTCTCGCAGGTCGGTTACCTGCTGCGGGACCGCAGCAAGTTGCCCGGAGCCGCGGTGATTCCCGACATGATCACCCACGCCAGTGGCCGGATCATTCCCGGCCAGTTTGGTGGCGTGATGGGCGAACGTTACGATCCCTGGATCATCAATGCGGCCCCTCAGTGCCGGATGTTTGGTGCCTGTCCGAACTGTTTTGATCATCAGCGGCGGCCGGTGCAGCACGTGGGCAGCACCGAGTTCCAGCCACCGAACCTGGCGTTGGCCGAGGGTGTGACGCAGAGGCGGCTTGACGACCGTACCCGCCTGTTGGGAATCGTCGAACGTCAGCAGAGTCATCTCGACCGGCTCGCTTCGGTCACCGATCTCGACCGGTATCGTGACAGTGCCATTTCCCTGCTGTCCTCCAGCGGGGTTCGCAAGGCGTTTGACCTCACGACCGAGCCCGAACCGGTCCGTTCGCTCTACGGTCGCAATCTCTTCGGTTCCTCCTGCTTGCTGGCACGCCGACTTGTCGAGTGCGGGGTGGGCTTGGTGCAGGTGAACATGGGCCGCAACGAGACCTGGGACACACACGGCAACGCTTTCCCCCACCTGAAGAACAACCTGCTGCCACCGATGGACCAGGCCGTTGCCGGCCTGGTCTCCGATCTTGACGATCGGGGCCTGCTGGAATCGACGATGATCGTGATGGCCGGTGAATTCGGTCGGACACCGAAAGTCTTCGGATTGCCCCAGCACTACGAGTTGCCCGGACGCGACCACTGGGGTGCGGTGCAGAGCGTGTTTTTTGCCGGCGGAGGCGTTCGGGGTGGCACGGTGATTGGTGCCAGTGACAAGATCGGCGGGCACCCGAAGGAATCCAAGCAGACGCCGGAAACGATGGCGGCAACGATCTACGACGTGCTGGGCATCCCGCACACGGGGGCTTGGTACGATTCGGAGGACCGGCCGCATCACGTCTACCAGGACGAGCCGATTCCCGGATTGCTGGCCTAGGGACGTGTGCCGGTTTCGGCGACCCAGTCGAAGCCCACGTCCCAGTTGAGGACCGAGTGCGTCAGGGCACCCATGCTGACGCGGTCGACTCCGGTGGCGGCGACTTCGGCGAGCGATTCCAGCGTGATGCCTCCGGAGGCTTCCAGCAGAACGCCGGGGGCCCGCTCGTCGCGAATCGTCACCGCCCGGGCCAGTTCCTCGGGCGGCATGTTGTCCAGCAGCACCATGTCGGGGGCGGCCCGGAGAGCATCGGTCAGTTGGTCGATCGTGTCGACTTCGACCTGCACGGGCAGGCTCTCGGGAACCGCGTCTCGGGCGGTGGTGACCGCCGAGGCTACGGCGAGCGGATCGCCCCGGCCGGCCAGGTGGTTGTCCTTGATCAGCACGCCGTCGAACAAGCCCATGCGATGGTTGGTTCCACCGCCGCAGGCCACGGCGTACTTGGCCAGTCTCCGCCAGCCGGGCAGCGTCTTGCGGGTGTCGAGCACCCGGGTGCCGGTTCCGGCGACGACGGCCACGTGGGCCGCCACCTGTGTGGCGATCCCCGAGAGGTGGCCGAGGAAGTTCAGTGCCGTTCGCTCTCCGGCCAGGAGGCTGCGGACCGGACCGTCAAGAGTGGCCAGGCAACCGGGTTCCCCGACCGCTTGACCGTCCCGGGCAGAGGTCGCGACGGTCACCCGCTCGTCAAGAGTCTCAAACAACTGCGCCACCACCGGCAGTCCGCAGACGACGCCGTCGGCCCGGTTGCGAATCTCGACCCGTCCCCTGGCCTCCTGGTCGATGAGGGCTTCACCGGTCCGATCTCCGTCATCACCGAGATCCTCGGCCAGCGCCAGCCGGATCAACTCGGCCGCGGCGTCGGCTTCGACCGAAGTGAATTCGGGCGGAGCAGAGGACAATTCGGGGGGCGGTTGCATCGCGAACATTCAAGCCACCTTGTCGCAGGGTGGCAACTGGTGTTTGATGGCCAAAAGGGCAGGAGGAGGAGGGAGGATCGTCATGATCGTGGGCGTGCCGCGAGAGATCAAGCAGGACGAATACCGTGTGGCGATGCTGCCGGTGGGAGTCGAGGAGTTGGTGCAGGGTGGGCACCGGGTGTTGGTCGAGACGGGGGCCGGGCAGGGCAGCGGAATTCCCGATGACGAGTACCTGGCGTGCGGGGCCGAGATTGTCGAGTCCGCCGAGCAGGTCTGGGCCGAGGCGGGGATGGTGATCAAGGTCAAGGAGCCGCAGCCTCCGGAGATCGTACAGTTGCGACCCGGCCAGTTGTTGATGACGTACTTCCACTTTGCAGCTGACGAGCAGCTGACCCGAGGGGTGATCGATTCGGGAGCGACGGCCATTGCCTACGAGACATTGCGGGGACGGCGGGGAGACCTGCCGTGTTTGATCCCGATGAGCGAGGTCGCGGGCCGGATGAGCATCCAGCAGGGGGCGAAGTACCTGGAACGTCCCCAGGAGGGGCGGGGGATCTTGTTGGGCGGAGTCCCCGGTGTGCCACCGGCCCACATCGCGATTCTCGGTGGTGGCGTGGTCGGCAAGAACGCCGCCCGAATTGCTGCCGGATTCCAGGCCGACGTCACGATCCTGGACATCAACGTGGACCAGTTGCGGTACCTGGAGGACATCATGCCGGCCAACGTCAACACGACGTTTTCGGATCGGCACACCATTCGCGAGCAACTGGCGATGGCCGACCTGGTGATCGGGGCGGTTTTGATCGCCGGAGCCCGGGCTCCCCGGCTTGTCAGTGCCGACGACCTGGGCCGGATGAAGCCCGGAGCGGTGATCATTGACGTGGCGATCGACCAGGGGGGCTGTGTGGAAACGGCTCGACCGACGACCCACTCGGAACCGACGTACATCGAGGGGGGGATTGTGCACTACTGCGTGACCAACATGCCCGGGGCGGTCGGACGGACCAGCACCTACGCACTGTGCAACGTGACGTTTCCCTACATCCAGCGGATTGTCTCGGACGGCCTGGCCGAGGCCGTTGCCACCGACGCGGGCCTGGCCGAGGCGGTCAACGTGCAGGAGGGCAAGGTGACCAACCAGGCGGTGGCCGAGTCGTTCGGGATGCCGTGCGAAGAATTCTCACCACGGATGAGTTGATGGTGCTCGGGTCGGCCCGCGGGAGAATGAAGCTGTGAAGTCACGTCGCAACTGGCTGGTGGCGATGGTCCCGCTGGGGTTGTGGTTGGCATTGTTCGGGCGCTACCTGTTTGCGGCCGACGGTGTGGCTCCGGCAGAACGGGATGGTGATTTCTACCTGTTCGCCTACCCATTGGCCGACGTGGCTTTTGAGATGCTTGGCCGAGGGACGATTCCCCACTGGAATCCGTACACCGACTGCGGTGTTCCCCTGCTGGTCAGTGTCCAACAGGGGGTGCTGTATCCGCCCAACTGGATTCACCTGCTGGTCTCGACCGAACGGGCCTTCTGCCTGTTGATCGTCGCTCACACGTTGCTGGCGGGCGTGGGGACGTGGCTGTACTGCCGTGGCCGGGGGTGCTCCTCCGAGGCCTCCGCTGTGGCGGCGATGGTGTTCATCGGTGGCGGAACCGGGTTGGTGCACTTTCACGAAGGGCAGGCGATGATCGTCCACGCGATCGCCTGGTGGCCGTGGATCCTGTGGCAGTTGGATCGGTTGGCACGTCGTCGGAGTGCCGGAGGTCTGGCCGGGCTGGCCGGCCTGCTGGCCCTGCAGTTCCTGGCAGGGTGTCCCATCTTCACCCTGGTGATGGCATGGATGATTCCGATTTACCTGCTGGTGTTCTCGATGGACTGGTCGGATCGCTTTTCACGAGCCAACCTGGGCCGCCTGGCCGGGGCCGTCGCATCGGCGTTGCTGGCCTTGGGGCTGGTGATGGCGGTGTTGTGGCCGGCGATCGAGTTCATGGAGCAGGCTCACCGCGGCGAACTGTCTCTGGAGGTGGCCGAAACGCACTCGATTCCGCCGGCACACTGGGGGCGGGCGATCGTGCCCGGTCTGATGGGTGACCCTCTCAAGGGAACCTACTGGGGCGATCTGCAGAACTGGAACGCGATGTTTCACAGTGGCGTGGTCGCCCTGGTGCTGGCCGCCTGCGGGGTGTTCAGTCGCCACCGCAAGGACGCGGTGTGGTGGACGGTCATCACGTTGGGCCTGGCCTCGTATTGCCTGGGAGGCGTGGTCTATACGGTCTGCTATCTCTACGTTCCCGGCTTCAATCTGTTCCGTCGCCCGATCGTCCTGAGGCTGTTCCTGCTGTTCTCCGTGGCCGTGATGGCGGCCCTGGGTTGCGATGCGGTGCAGGGGGCTTCCAGACGCCGTGGCGGTTCCCGGGTGATGTTCGTCGCTTCGGGACTGGGCCTGGCAGGCCTGATCTACGGGGTTGCCGGTTGGATAGGACAGATCGAACCTCCCGACTGGTGGCTGAGCCTGGTGAGGGCTTCGGATGGAGCCGGCGAATTGGTCGCTCGGGTGGACCTTCAGTTCGAGCGGTTTGCGGAATTGTCTCGGGAAATGGTCCTGGTCGCTTCGACCGTGGTGGCTGTCGCGCTGGCCCTGGGTTACTCGAGATGGCGGCGACAACCAGCGGTTGGAACGATGGGATTGCTGTTGGTGATGGCTGCCGAGTTGTTCGTGATGGGGTCACCGTGGCTGCAGTCTTCGGAGGTCGACGAGAAGGCCGCGCCGTCGCATCGGGTGGCCGAGGCACTGGCCGGGGAAACCGGAGACTTTCGCCTGGCCTGCCTGTGTGACGAATCCTCGAGGCTCTTCAACCGGTTTGCGATCGATCGGTTTCACACTCTCGGCGGTGCCGAGGATCTGATTCCCGGCCGGTTCAGCAGTTTCCTGTTCGCGATTTCCGGGCAGCCCCCTTTCCTGCAGCACGTGTTTGCCTTCGGTCCAGACACACCGCGGCCGGTCAAGCGGCAGTTCTTCGATCTGTTGGGAGTCCGGTACTATGTCTGTCCCCGGGGGGCACATCGGACCTACGCTGTCGACCTGGCCGGTGACCGGATGGTCAAGGAGGCCGTGTTCACTTATCGCGACGAGGTCTACGACCTGTTCGAAAACGCGTCGGCCCGACAGCGGGTGGTGATCGTGCACGATTGGACCCAGGTCGATTCTCTGGAGAGTCTCGAGAAGCGAGCCGGGTCGGAGAGAAATTTGCTGGTGGCGCTGGAAGAGAGGCTGCGGCCGTTGATCAAACAGGGATTCGAGGGAGGCACTTTCGTCGAGGAACAACTGCCGCGGCCGGACGGGGACGATACGGCTCGAGGTTCCGAGTCGGTGACGTTGGTCCAACGACAGGCCCATCGGGTCACGGTGCGTGTCAAGCTGGCTCGTGCCGGACTGGTGGTGTTCAGTGATACCTGGACACCCGACTGGAAGGCGACCGTTGACGGCCGTGTTGAACGAGTGGTCCCGGCCAACATGTTCATGCGAGCTGTCCCCTGTCCAGCCGGAGAACACACGATCAGCGTCTATTACGAGTCCGAGAGTTTTCGCCGAGGATCAGTCGTTTCCCTGGTGTCGTTGGTGGTGTGGCTGGTGCTGATGTTGCTGGAACCGTTGTCCCGCCGCCTGGCCGTTGTCCGGGACCGAAAACCATGATGCGGCCAATGCCTGGATCGCTGAAATCGGTTTCGGGTGTGGTCGTCGCCATGATGGTTGTTGGTGTCGGTGCCATTGGGTGCCGCGACGAAAGGGCTGACCGTTCACTCGCATCGGGTTCGACAGTGAAATCCGGGCTGGCTGCAGGTGTTCACCGGACCTCGCCTCCCCGGCCGCTGTTGAAGGTGGCCAAGGATGATGGCAGCGGAGATTTCGAGCTGCTCGAACTGATGGCTGGTGATCTGCGTGTCGCCGCCTGGGACAACACCTTCTCGCCCAACCGTCTCAGTGGCCTTCATTCCCTGGTGAACCTTCGAGATGCCCCCGATTACGACGCGTTTCGCGTGGCGTTGAATTTCGAACACGTCCTTGCCGGGCATCGAGGGCCGGCGAACGACTTCAGCCCGAGGCATGGATCCTATCGATTGAAACAGGTCAACGAGACGGGCGTGGAATGGACTCGCCGGGCAGAGGACAGTCCGTGGAAGCTGAAGAGCACGATGACACTCAGCCTGGCTCCGCCCAACGCGATCGATTTCCGGTTCGCCTGCACGCCCGGTGATGCCGAGTTGTTCGGGACGCACGGGTATGCGGTGCTGTTCTGGGCCAACTACATGAACCCGTTGACCGACATCGACATGCACTTTCGAGGTGTCACTGGCCCGGACGCCCGGGAAGAGTGGATCTCGGTGGAAGCACCCCAGACGGATTACCTGCACCGTCATGGGGGCGTTTACCGCAGTCGTGATTCGAAGCGGTTGCCGATCGACGACAACCACAAGTCACCCTGGAGCGTGGTGAGCTACGACTATCCCCGTTTCACCAAGCCGTTTTATTACGCCCGGGCCGATCAGGGGATGGTGTTGATCCTGATGTTCGACCGGATGAGGGGAGAGGAGGACGAGATCCGGTTCGCGATGTACCGCTTCCAGGTTAAGCCGGAATCACGTCGACCGGCATGGGACTTCCAGTACGTGATCCGGAGAGTGGAGTCCGGGCGGCGATACGGATTTCGTGGCCGACTGGTCTGGAAGAAGTTCGAGAGTGCCGCTGACTGCCAGGCCGAATACGAGCGTTTTGCGTCGACGCTGTCCCGGTGATTGAGGTCCGAGTGTGTTCCGGAGAGACCCCGTTGACGGGGGCAATGCGACCGCCTCTCAGCCCTCTTTTCCGGCTTTTGCTCGCTTCGCCATCACCGATCGCACAAGGGCCGCAGTCGCCCAGATTCCCAGGGGAATCACCACCAGGCCCATCGCTCCATAGTGATCATAAAATCCACGGACAGTCTTGGACTGTCCCACCGCAGTTCCGGTCCCGATGAACAGGGTCACGTAGATCATTCCGGCGACCAGCAGCACGCCGCACCCCGACAGGATCGGGCCACCGAGCATTCCCGAAACGACCTGAAGCGGGGTTCTCAGGACCGGCAGAAATCGGCTCGCGAACAGGGCCCCTCCTCCCATGCGTTCGAAACGCTCACGTCCTTTCTGGATTTTTTCCTCTGAGACAATCACACGAAAGGGCCACAGCGTGAGGACTTTCCGGCCGATGAGTCTTGCCGAGATGAACCAGCCGACGTCACCCAGGGAGATGCCGATCAGGCATGCGGCGGCGGCCGGCAGCGGCTCGACTTCGCCGGCAGCCACTGCTGATCCGACGACCAGGCAGGTCAAGTCGTCCTGGATGATGGCTGCCACCGCGATCACCAGCAGCGCCCACGGCGAACCGAAGTCGATCGACTCGATGGAGAATTCCGGCATCGAGGCGCCTGGAAGTGGTGGAGGAAACGTGTTGCCAGTCTAACAGGTTCCTGGTCTTCGGCGATCGGCAGCGGGCGTGGTGTCGACCACCGGAGCACGACCTCGGCCCCTCGGCTCGCCCGGAATGAAAACGGACGTACCGATGGAGGTGCGGCGCAAGAAGATCTTCTGGCAACTACCGCCGACGGCTACGGAAGATCGCCTGGAGTCGACGGATCCGCCGACGGTGACGTGCCGATTCGGTCTTCTTGCCCAGATCGTCGTACAGCCGGGCGAGAAGATCATGGGCCGGCAGCAGTTCCGGATCGATCGTGACCGCCGTCTCCAATGACTGGATCGCCGCCGGGAGCTTTCGTTGCTGCAATTGGCACAGACCTCGCATTTCCCAGTCCAATGCACTGCGTCGGATGCGAATCAACTGGTCCAGGTACTCGAGCGACTTTTCCGGCCGACGCCGAGAGTGGTGGTGACTGGCCAGGGCATACAGGGCGTTGAGTCGCGATTCGACCTTGATCGTGGGGTTCTTGAGTGCTGCTTCGGCGTGGCGGACCGCCTGGTTGGGGTTGGTGGCAAACAGCAACTGGGCCAACGTGGCTTCGACATCCGGGTCGGACAGCCCATCCTTGTGGACCTGCAGCAACAGGGTCTCGGAACGATCCCACAGCTGTTGTGATCGGGGACCCGAACCGATACCCAACTGGAAGACGCGTTTCAGCGTGGCCAGGCCGAGTGAACGTTGGCGGTCGAGTTGGTGGTAGCCCGAGAGGTCATGCAGCGGTTCGAGCGAGTCTCCGTCCGGCCGTCCGGATTGTCTGCGAACGGTTCCTGGAGCATTGTCGTCGTGGAGACCGATGCGATGGTGTGTGACCGCGGTGTGCAGGGTCTTGGTCGGAATCGTCGGCATGTGACAGGTGATGCAGTTGTCGGCCGGACGTGTCTGCTGCCGCTTGTTTTCATCGGCGGTGCACCGGCTCGCGTCGTCTGCACCGTGACAGTTCTGGCAGAGCTGGCGGTAGTGAGCGGGACGATCGGCGACGGCAGGCGTCGCATGAGGATTGTGGCAGGTGATGCATGTCAGCGAGTTGGACGCCTTGTAACAGCGGCTCAGCATCAACTGTTCGGAGTGGCCCACGACCTTCATCTGCTGACGGGGATCGGTCGAACGGTAATAGTGCTGAAAGTCCTCAATCGCCTGCCCGGGACGGTAGTCGGCCAGGCTCCGGCCGCGCGGATCGACGTAGGCCCGGGACTGGAGATGACACTGATGACAGACCGCCTCGGCGCGATCCCGGTCCAGTCGGGCGGGATTGACGATCGTTCTGTCGAACCCCGTCCCGTCCTCGTCCGTCCCGTCGGCCGATGTCCCACCACTGTGCCTGGCGATGTGAAGAGACCCGGGCCCGTGGCAGCGTTCACAGCCGATCGCTAGTTCGTCGACTCGGATACGGTGATAGCTGTTGTCGATGGCCGTGGCCCTTCCGGCGTGGCAGAACAGGCAGCCCGCGGTGGCTTCACGCTGGAAGCCGAGGTGGTGTGGCGAATCGTAACCGGGTGACATGGCCCACTCGGGCTTGGCGACGTACCAGGTCAGTGGGGATTCGACGAGGAAGCCATCGATTTCACAGAGGTACATCGTGAAGTGGACTCCGGATCCGACGATGTACTTGATCTCGTGTTCGCCGACGACCCACGGCTGTGAATCCCCGGTGATTTCCTCTCGGTGCCACAACTTGCCGTCCCGACGAGTTGATCGCAGAAGTCGCTCGGAGGCCGTGTGCGGGAACGAGGCGTCGGGAGGTTCAGCGTCGAGATCGACCGTCCGCATCGACCTGGACATGCCCGAGTGGGCAAACGAGTCGGTCTCGTCCTGGTGGCACTCGCGGCAGGCCTGACTGCCGACGTACTGGGCCTGGGTGTTGAGGAACCGTGTGGCCGCCGGTGGTGTCAGCGGGAGCGAGTCGCCGGGACCGCCGTCGGTTTCCCGCGGCTTGCCGACGGGTTCGGGCCACCACAACCCGAACACCAGAACGGTGACTGTAGCGACCAGCGCCGCGACAATCGCCAGTCGTGTCTTTGTGCCCACGTTGACTCTCTTGCCCGCCTTCCCGAGCGAATGACCCGGCTCTGGTCTTTCAGTCTAACGGCGGTCGAGTGGAATTCGTCGGTGAAGCGAAACAACAGTGGCCGAGGTGGGATTCGAACCCACACACCTCTTTCGAGATACAGGATTTTAAGTCCCGTGCGTCTGCCAGTTCCGCCACTCGGCCATCAGGGAGCAGCCTAGCGGCTGGCGGGAGTGGGCCGGAAGGCTGCGGGTCTCTCAATTCCACGCGGCTAAAGCCACCCGGGCCTGGTCGATCAGTTTCTCCAGGACAACCAGGTCATCGCTGGGCGCGGTCTTGGCACAGCTTTGTAGCATTCCCAGTGCCCGGTCGGGGTGCCCGGCCTTGAGTGTGACCAGGGCCAAGTCGCGGCGCTGGGCGTAGGAGGCGGGTTCGAGGAGGGTCAGACGTTGCTGGACCGGCAATGCGGGTTTCCAATTGTCCTGGTCGATGTAGATTGCCTTGAGGTTGTTGAGCATCCGCTGGATGATCTGCCGCGGGCGAGTTGGGCCGAGTGTCGGGAGCAGTCGTTGGCGGGCCAGTCCCGAGAGATCGCTCAGCCAGTCGAGACACTCGTCGAGTTCCATCACGCGGCCGCTGGAGAAGGCGTCGAGGAACAGCGGGCCGGAGGGGGCGTCGAGGCGGCACAGGAAGTGGAGCGGAGAGGCGACACCTTCCAGCGGGATCCTCAGTCGCTTGGCCACGGCGATATAGACCAGCGAAAGGCTGATCGGGATTCCGTGACCGGTGGCGATCACGTCGGGCAGGAAACTGCCTGCTGCCGATCCAAATGCCTCGGCGCTGCCGGTCAATCCGTGCGTTCCGGAAAGGCATCCGGCCAGGGCTTCGAGCAGGTCTTGCTCGTCACTGGCTCGAGCAATCGGAGCGGCCAGTTCAGCCGCCCGCTGGTCGAACCACGACCGCGTGGCGGCGAAGTCCAGAGATGGACTGGCGTCCCGGGCCAACTCCAGGGCCGCGATTTCCAGGTCGACGTCGTCCTGCCGCACCAGCAGCTTTGCGAACTCTTCGTCCCCGGCGAAACTCATCTCGGTGTCAAACGACGACACTCTGTGCTCCTCCGGAAACAGGCGGTGAACCTGGCCACCGCGACGGGCATGCGTCGCGTGGCGCCGGCGGAATTCTATCCCGGTGGCACGGTTGGGACAATTGGAGTCGTGAAAGGAATCCCGAACTCCCGAGACTTCCGTGGCGTGCGTTGGCGCGGATGGAGGTGGGCGTCAAGATGGTCGGGTTGATCGGCGGCAGCACCTGGCTGCTTCCAAGGGGTACCCGAGATACCGGAGAGCACCCGATGAAACGGTTCGTTGCGACACTTCCCCTGTTGACGCTCGCGTTGCTCCTGGTGACCGGGTGCAGCGAATCGGGCGCCCCGACCGACGGTGGCGGCGGATCGGATGACTCCGGTGGTGGTCTGCTGAAGGTCAGCGGAAAGGAAGCCGAACCCGGCAACTACATCGTGCTGGGCACCCTGACCGACCAGTTCGACCGGGCACAGGCCAAGGCCAACGTCGAGGACACGCTCGCTCGACATTCGGACATCGCGGCCATGGTCGGCCTGTTTGCCTACAACCCCCCCGCCATCCTCGAGGCTCTCCAGCAGGCTGATCGGCTCGGCGAGGACCAGGCGGTCCAGGTGATCGCTTTCGACGAGGCCGACGAAACCCTTCAGGGGATCAAGGACGGGACCGTCTACGGCACCGTGGTTCAGAATCCTTACATGTACGGCTACAAGTCGGTTGAGGTGTTGGCCGCACTGGAGAGCGGCAAGACGGATGTGATTCCGAAGGACAAATTCATCGATATCCCTGCTCGCCAGATCCGCAAGGATACCGTCGACGACTTCTGGACCGACCTGAAGGCGAAGGTTGGTGGCGACGCGAAGAACGACACCAAGGAGGGCAAGCCGCGTTTTGCCTACGTCACCAACGGAGTGGCGTCCTTCTGGACGATTGCCTCCAAGGGCGTGATCGCGGCAGGAAACAAGCTGGGCGTCAACACCGACGTGCTGATGCCGGCCGAGGGAATTGCCGACCAGAAGCGAATGATCGAGGACCTGATCACACGAGGGGTCCAGGGGATTGCCGTCAGCCCGATCGATGCCGAGAACCAGGTCGACCTGCTCAACCAGGCTGCGGAAAAGACTCGCCTGATCACTCACGACTCTGATGCTCCGAAGGCCAACCGCCTGGTTTACATCGGCATGGACAACTATACCGCCGGCCGCATGTGCGGCGAGTTGATTCGGGAGGCGTTGCCCAAGGGAGGCAAGGTGATGTTGTTCATCGGTCGCCTCGAACAGGACAATGCCCGTCTGCGGCGGCAGGGAGTGATCGATGCGTTGTTGGGCCGATCGGCCGACAACACGCGGTTTGATCCCGCTGACAAGGTTCTCGAGGGCCGCTAGGCCGTCATACCAGGTCTTTGCCACCCGATGTCCGAGGCTCCCACAGATCGTGGCGCGGCTCCAGCCGGAAACCGCGTCGGCGCGGAGGACCGGTTGCTTGAGGTCCGTGCTGTCAGCAAGCGGTTCCCCGGGGTGCTGGCTCTCGACCGGGTTGACCTGGTGTTGCACCCCGGCGAGGTGCTGGCGGTGATCGGCGAAAACGGGGCCGGTAAGAGCACGTTGATGAAGATCCTTGCCGGTGTGCAACCGGCCGACGCTGGTGAACTGCTCGTCGATGGCCAGCCGGTACAGATCGACGGAGTCGAGGAGGCGTTGGCAGCCGGAATCGCGCTGATCCACCAGGAACTCAATCTCGCCGACAACCTCGACATCGCCGCCAACATCTTCCTGGGCCGGGAACCTCGACGGGGTCCGGCCGGGGTTCTGATCGACCACGCACGGACCCACGGTCAGTCCCGGCGGTTTCTGGACATGGTTGGCCTGGCCGTCGACCCGGCAACGATTGTGTCGGAACTGACCATTGGACGGCAGCAGATGGTCGAGATCGCCAAGGCACTGTCGGTAGATGCGAGAGTGCTGATCATGGACGAGCCCACATCCAGCCTCTCGCAGAGTGAAGCTGAGAGTCTCTTCGAAGTGATCGGTCAATTGCGGGACGCGGGCAAGAGCATTGTCTACATTTCGCATCGGCTCGGCGAAGTCACCCGCCTGGCCGACCGCGTCACCGTGCTCAGGGACGGAGCCAATGCCGGCGAACTGGACCGCCAGGAGATCACGCATGACGCGATGGTCCAGTTGATGGTCGGACGCGACATCGATCAACTTCAGCGGGCCGCCAATCGCCAGTTGGGTGCGGTGGTGCTGGAAGCCAGTGGACTGCGGTCGCCCGCGTTTCCGGACCACAGGCTGGATTTCTCGGTTCGAGCCGGCGAGATCGTCGGGCTGGCCGGTTTGGTCGGTGCCGGTCGTACCGAACTGCTGCAGACGCTCTTTGGGATCACCCCGGCTCTGGATGGACAGTTGAAGATCGGGGAGATCCCGCTGTTGCCACAGGATCCGCGTCAGGCTATCCGTGCGGGGATGGCCCTGGTTCCCGAGGACCGAAAGCAACAGGGGCTGGTGATCGAGATGACCGTCCGTGAGAACATGAGCCTGCCGTCACTGAAACGCGACGCGCGATCCGGGTTCCTCAATCGTGGTCGCGAGAAAGAGGTTGGTGATCGGATGATTGAGCGGTTGCGGGTCAAGACACCCGGCCCCGAGCAGGTTGTCCGCTATCTCTCCGGGGGCAATCAGCAGAAGGTGGTGCTTGGGAAGTGGCTGGCGATGGAGCCGCAGGTGCTCTTGATGGATGAGCCGACCCGCGGGATCGACGTGGGAGCCAAACAGGAGATCTACTCGCTGATGGAGGAACTCGCCGCTCGGGGAGTCGCTATCCTGTTTGTTTCCAGCGAGATGGAAGAGGTGCTGAGGATGTCGGACCGGGCGGTGGTGATGCACGAGGGCCGGATCGCCGGCGAACTGGATCGCGAGGTGTTGGCCGGCGGTGAGGGTGAAGAGGCGGTGATGCAACTGGCGACCGGAGCAGTTGGATGAAACAGGTCGTGGGAATTTTCAGCCTGCTGCTGTTCGTCTTCGTGGCGACGGCGTTGATGAGCGACGCGTTCCTCAAGCCGTTCAATCTCGAAAACCTGATGAAGCGGACGGCCCTGTTCGGAATCATCTCGATCGGGGTCGCCTTCGTGATCATTACCGGCGGCATCGATCTCTCGGTTGGCTCGATCATCTGCCTGGTCGGTTGCGGTCTGCCGTTTCTGCTCCAGGTCGAGTATGTCGCTCTCGGCGAGGTGTCGGTCTCCAGGGTCACCGCGAGCACCGGTACGATCGAGTTGGCTCGTCCCCCGAATGGGTTTTCTCAGGGGGACCGGGTTCGTTTGATCGGATCGGCGACTGACAACAACCGGCTGTATCGGGTCAGCGGGATCGGATCGACGGGGATCAACGTCGCGCCCCGTCCCGGATCGGATGCCA